>Ga0187833_10000120_pt1 | contig 83147 bp, 79 predicted proteins | sample ETNtaG_37_FD_167968 | JGI IMG/M metagenome (GOLD analysis project Ga0187833, IMG submission 167968) | Marine microbial and viral communities from oxygen minimum zone, Eastern Pacific Ocean - ETNP2014_SV_400_PacBio MetaG (Illumina Assembly) | ecosystem: Environmental > Aquatic > Marine > Hypoxic... | reverse complement strand
GACCTATCACATCCTGCATAATACTCGCCTGATCATCTGTCTGCTCAGCCTGCTCGCGACCGCTTGCGCACCCTCACAACAACCCAATCAACAGCACAATCAACAACAAAAGCACACTGGCGCTGTATTCGAAGGGCAAGATCTGGAAGCGGCCGAAAGCATGGAGCAGTTGGCAAAGGCGAAGAGGATTCGTGACGCACATCCGGGCCGCGAAATCTATTTGAGCACCTGTGCAACTTGCCACGAACAGGGTGTGGCCAAAGCACCGCATACGGGCATGATCGGCATGATGACACCCGAGGCAGTATTGCGCGCCATGAATGCAGGGCTCATGCAAACCGAATCACAAATTCTGACCGAGACTGAACGTTTGCAGGTGGCCGAGTATCTGGCAGGCAGTGAACTTGGAGAACCACAACCAGAGCCTGCACCGCAATGTAAGGGTGACGCTGCCGCCTTTGATCGTACCAGCCCCCCCGCTTTCAACAACTGGGGTCTTGACCTCAAGAACACACGTATGATTCCTGCCAGTGCTCAGCCACTCTCGGCAAAAGATTTTTCACAGCTCGAGTTGAAATGGGCTTTTGCTGTTCCGGGGGCCAATCGAATTCGTTCGCAACCGGCACTACTGGGGGGCGCGCTTTACTTTGGTGGCCACGATGCCAGGGTTTACGCACTTAATGCTCAAACAGGCTGTATACGCTGGACTTTTGAAGCATCGGGAGAGGTCCGAACAGGTATCGTAGCCGAAACCTTTATCAAAGCTGACGAATTCGAAGCTGCTGATCCACAATTATTCTTCGGAGACGTTCTTGGTAATGTTTATGCAATCAGTGCGATCACCGGCAAACTTAACTGGCGTCACCGACCTGATGGTCATCCCAATGCAACCATTACCGGCACACCCAGTTATTATGATGGGCTCCTTCTTGTTTCAATTTCAGCGCTGGAAACAGGTCCACCAACAAACCCTGCCTATGAATGCTGCAAGTTTCGCGGCTCCGTCGTGGCCTATGATGCCAGTAATGGAGAAGTGAAATGGCAAAGTTACGCTGTTTTCGATCCGCCTACGGCCAAAGGCATTAATCGTTCTGGGACGCAGCAATATGGTCCATCCGGCGCAGCAGTCTGGAATGCGCCTGCAGTAGACGTTGCCCGCAGGCAAGTCTATTTTGGTACAGCAGAAAACCTTTCCTCCCCTGCAACCAAGACCAGCGATGCTATCTTTGCGGTAGACCTGGATACAGGTTTGGTACGCTGGACCTTTCAGGGCACACCCAATGATGCCTGGAACGGTGCCTGTGGCACTGTTCAGGATGACAACTGCCCGGAGGAGAACGGCCCCGACTACGATATGGCTGCGGGCATAATCCTGGCGCACCTGAGCAATGGCAGGGATCTTGTGATTGGTGGTCAGAAATCAGGCGTGGTACACGCCCTGGATCCGGAGAGTGGTCGAGTGATCTGGCAAAATCCAGTGGGCCGGGGTGGTGTTCAGGGCGGCATTCATTTTGGTATGGCAGCCGCGGGGGATACGCTTTATGTGCCGGTAACGGACATGCCAGATGGCCGCGAATATTCAGAACCAGCCCGCCCTGGACTCTATGCCCTGGACATGAAAACCGGCGATGTGATCTGGAAGCAACCAGCGCCGACAGACATCTGTAAAGGCCGGGACTTCTGTCACCCGGGTATATCCCAGGCAATAACTGCTGCCCCGGGGTTTGTTATGGCTGGTGCCATGGATGGCGTACTGCGTGTCCATGATGAGAATACAGGAAAGGTGTTATGGCACTATGATACTACACAGTCCGTCACCAGTCTTGCAGGACTGCAAACTAGCGGTGGCTCGATGGGTGGCGGCGCTGGCCCCATCAGTGCGAACGGCATGTTGTTCGTCAGCTCCGGCTATGGTTTGTACTTTCACATGCCCGGCAATGCGATGCTGGCGTTCGGGAAACCAGCATCGGAGTCAGAGTAAAACGGCGCATCCATTGCAGATAGGCTTGTTCAGCCCGAATACTATAGTTGCGGACTCGGATACACTCTCGTAAGCTATTTTCCAGATCTGCAATCATTCACCCATTTTGTAGAAGAGCGATTTTGATCCAAGTCGTGATTACAGATCTAAACTGTATGAACTTGCTGAATCACATCGTAGGTTTTCGTCAGACTCAAGCCGCATATTCCCCCAAGAAAAGGAACTGTGGTCGTACTTTTCACAGCAATACTGCCACCTGGCCGCTCTTTTCCAGGATAGGCTGCGAGGATTTCGAAGATCCAGGGAGACATACTCGTTTCATGTTGCTGAAAGATTTGAGAAAACTATTCAATCACCAGATTAAGCGGCCACTTGGCCGTCTACTATTATGTTAGGGATCTATGAAAACATACCGAGGGTCATGCCATTGTGGTCGAGTGCGGTTTTCTGTGGAAATGGAGCTGGATCATGTTCGAATGTGTGACTGTTCCATTTGTTTACGACGAGGAGCTCTCAATCATCGTGTTCCAAAGGAAAGTCTGAGACTAGAAACGCCGTGGGAAGAACTTTCTTTGTATCAATGGGGTTCAAGAACTGCAAAGGACTACTTTTGTCACGTTTGCGGAATACTTCCATTTCGTCGTCCAAGTGACCCAACACCACAGGAAGTAAGTGAAGGAATAAAACCTTTTAATGGATGGGCCATAAATGTCAGGTGCTTAGAAAACATCGATATACAATCTATTCCAACAAAACAGATCCATGGGAGCAAAATTGAAATTGCCAATCCCTAACAAGTGTGTCAATTTGACGCATTTACGCTACGCTTCAATGCGCAAATTACACAGGCGTTAGACGGCTGAGCAATGGCACAGATAAGCTCAGATATTAGAGAATTCGTATCCGCTCAGCGACTTGGGTTCCTCGCCACTGTGTGTCCGAATGGTACTCCTAACCTATCGCCAAAAGGATTGACTTTTGTTTTGGACGAGAATCATCTGGCGATTGGCGAAGTGCGTTCCCCGCAGTCGGTGAAGAATCTACGGTCAAATCCTGCGGCGGAAGTCAACGTAGTAGACGTTATTGCTCGAAAAGGGTTTCGGTTCAAAGGTAGTTGTACGGTTCATGAATCAGGTTCAGAGTTTGAACGGTTGTTGGGTTTTCTAAGAGGGCAAGGTGCGCAAAGCACGATCCATTCAATAATAGTTTTAGAAGTTGAATTTGTCGAAACCATTACATCTCCTGCGTACGATTCAGAAGCATCTGAGACTGATGTGAAGATGAAGTGGAAAGATCGCCAAGACCAACAGCACAAGGATCTAGAGAGTGACGCTTAGTTTCAAGTTTGAACTGCAACATTGATTAGGTTCATGCATACGATTGAAGTCGTTCGCTATCGATTATTAGGGAGATAAAATCATGGAATTGAAGGATAAACGAATTATCGTAACAGGCTCGGCACGTGGAATGGGTGCAGCAACCGTCCGCGCATACGTAAATGCTGGTGCAGAAGTGGTCGCTATGGACATCACTGATGATTCGGGCAATGAGGTCGTCAAGGAAGCAAATGCATCCGGCGCTGGGAATGCAACCTATATGCACGTAGATATTTCTGAAAGGGAAAGTGTAGAAACAGGATTTGCGGAGGCCGTGAAAAATCTCGGTGGGCTGGATGCCCTCGCGCACCCTGCTGCCATTCAGCGCACTTCCGATGCCGGCGATGTATCAGTTGAAGACTGGGATCTCATGTTTGCTGTTAACGTACGCGGCACCATGCTGACCAACCAGGTTGCCCACCGGTATCTCAAGGAGTCCGGGGGTGGATCAATTATCAACTTTGGTTCAATTTCTGGACTGCGACCTGAAGTATCAGCTGCAGCCTATTCCGCTGCCAAGGGTGCAGTTCATTCCTGGACGAGAACGGCAGCCGGAACCTGGGGAAAGGATAAGGTACGCGTCAACGCCATCCTGCCAGCCATGGCTACCCCCATGTATCTGGAAGCCATAGCCAGGGCAACCGATGAACAGACTGATGCTATCTACTGGCAGAACCTGCACTCAATCTACCTGGGCCACGAGTATGGTGACCCTGATCAGGACCTGGGTCCGGTGATGGTTTTTTTCGCCTCGGATGCCTCAAAATTCATCACAGGCCAGCTTATCCCAGTTGATGGCGGGCAAACCACTGTGCGATAACTTTCGGCAATGGGGTCAATGCTGCGGTGGCAAGAAACCCCGCTCTCGAATATGGTCGGATATTTTTTCAGCCATCATGATGACAGGTGCATTCGTATTGCCACCTATGAGCGTCGGCATCAAGGATGCATCCACTACCCGCAAACCTTCAATACCATGCACCTGGCCATGCTCATTCGTGACCGCCATTTCATCTGCGCCCATCTTGCAGGTCCCAACCGGATGATAGAGCGTCTCACCCGTATCTCGAATCCACTGGTCCAGGTCAGCATCATCATCAATATTTACATGAGGTCCCGGCTTTAGCTGTTCACCTCGGTATTCATCAAATACCGGCTGCATCAAAACGCGACGTGTTTCGCGGAACCCATTCCGCAGGTCTACGATGTCCTGCTCCTCAGACAGATAGTTTGGAAACAGCAAAGGCTCATCAGTCGGGTCAGCACTCTTCAAGGTCATGTATCCTCGGCTTTGCGGTCGGCAACAGTAAACGATACAAGAAAACCCATGACTCTGAGTAATGCCACCACGACCATGACTATCATGCATCGCAGCGGACACATAGTGCAGTTGCATATCCGGTATATCCTTGTCCGGATGGGACTTAAAGAATGCGCCACCTGCGGTGGGTGGATAGGACGCGTCTCCCGTACCCGCAACCAGATATTGAAAACCGGCAAGCAAACGACGCCACCAGACTGCTGAACGATGCAAGGTTACAGGTTTGGTGCAGGCAAACTGGCTGATCACTCCCAGGTGGTCCTGCAGGTTCTGCCCCACTCCCTTGAGTTCATGGACCACCTCTATGCCATGTGGCGTGATATCTTCTGCTGCAGCGACGCCACTGCGCATCAGTATCTGTGGAGAATTCAACGACCCCGCCGACAAAACGACTTCCTTGTTCGCATGAACCTGTTGTCGAGTGCCCTCGTGAATGAATTCAATGCCCACAGCCTTTTTGCCGTTGAAAATGACTTTATCGACGGTGACATTCTCTCGTGTGGTTAGATTCTCGCGCCCAAGTGCCGGGTGCAGATAGGCCGTCGCAGCACTGCAGCGTTTCGAACCTATCATGGTGTGATCGTAGCGTGCGAAACCTTCCTGCTGACGGCCGTTGAAATCATTGGTTAAGGGAAAGCCGGCTTGACCTCCAGCCTCGACAAATATGTCGAGCAACAGGTCTCTATCTGTATCAGATTTCTTAACTGCCAGGGGACCACTTGTGCCATGGTATTCACTGTCGCCAGTACCGGAGAAATTCTCCGCAAGCTTAAAATAGGGCAACACGCTCTGGTAGGACCAACCCGGGCTGCCCAGTTGACCCCAGTGATCATAATCCCAGGCATTACCGCGAATATAGACCATTGCATTGATGGAAGATGACCCACCCCAGCCCCGCCCCCTGGGCCAGTACAGTTTCCGATCTGCTAAGTTGGCTTCAGCTTCTGTCTCAAAGCCATAGTTCTGTTCATTCTCTTCAGCAACAAGTTCCGCATACCCTGCCGGCATATGGATGAGCAAATTCTTGTCTTGCCCTCCGGCTTCAAGCAACAAAACAGTCCTGTCCGGGTCTTCCGAAATACGGTTCGCCAACACACAACCCGCGCTGCCTGCACCAACGACAATATAGTCAACCTGCTCAGCCATCCATGCTTTCCCTTTGCAAAAGAATTGGGATCAAATCCCAACCAATTGGTCACTAATATTTATTCCCTGGATCCTTTACGTGTTGACGCATGGCTTCGGGCACATCAGGGGGGTCCACCGTAAATAGACCTTCCTCCACCGGCGGATGCACATCGAACACATTGTTGAACTTGTGAACTGAATCCCAGACGCCTATCGCAATGGTCAGCTCGACAACTTCCGCATCACTGTAGTGTTCTTTTAGCCGCGCCATAAATGTATCGTCTACACTATGGGCGTGATTCATCACAAAATCTTCGGTCAGATCCAACGCCAACATCAGGCGTTCATCAAAGTCAGAATTACGATGATCCAACATCTGTGTGATCATCTCTTCCGTCATACCATTCTCCTGCGCCGCAGAAGATCGGGCAGGAATTCAGTAGTGGCAACCGTTTAAATTCGCCGACTTTAGACGAACTAGATCCTTCAGTACCGGTTCCAATCGACTATGGGTCCAGAGCAATCCATAACGGTACATAAATCCTTCAAATAGATCCGGGCAGTGTGCATAGACACCGCCAAATCCTTCCATTCCACCTGTTTCTTTTATTCTGGGCATACGATTCTCCTCAAATAATTGTTGTTTCGTCTCTAGGACGAATTCAGATCTAAGGACTGTCAGGGTCCAGGGTCAGTATAACCAACTAATTTTGCTGGTGAAGGGTGAATTTACAACTTATTCCTCCGATGATCAGGGTCAGCGTGATTTTACTCTGGTACTCTACTCTTATCCCAATCAATCTTGCGGCAGGGAGACTGTTATGTCTGAGACCCGTTACGCCATGTGCCGGTTTTGTCACGCCTTTTGTGGGTTGAAGGTGGAGGTCGAAAACGATCGGATTACAAAGGTAATTGGCGACAAGCACAACCCCATGTACTTCGGGTATAGCTGCATCAAGGGCAGGCAATTACCGGCCCAGCACTATATTCCTGAGCGATTGACTCATTCGGTTAAACGGCAGGACTCAGGAGAGTTTGCAAAGATTGCCAGCGAGTCCCTGATGGATGAGGTTGCCAATCGGCTCACATCGATCCTCGATCAGCACGGCCCACGTGCTGTGGCCATGTACTCCGGCACATTCAGCCATCTCTACCCAACCAGTGGACCCATGTCGATGGCTTTTATGGAGGCCATTGAATCTCCAATGAGGTTTAGCAGTGGCACCATTGATCAACCGGGGAAGTCCATGTCAATGGCGCTGCACGGCCGCTGGAATGCAGGACCTCGCCCCTTTGCGGAGGCGGATGTGTGGATGTTTGTCGGTACTAATCCCCTGGTCTCAATGTGGGGTACTCCCCAGTACAGCCCCGCCAAGAGAATGCTCGATGCGCGCAAAAGAGGGATGAAGACCATTGTCATTGACCCCAGGCGAACGGAATGCGCTGAAAAAGCTGATGTATTTCTCCAGTGCAAACCCGGAGAAGATCCCACGATTCTGGCCGGAATCGCCAGAGCCATCATCAAGGAGGGGCTTCAAGATACTGCATTTATACGGGAGAATGTTGAAGGCTTTGATGCCTTGCGCGACAGCATAGAGCCATACACCCCGGACTATGTTCAGCGACGTGCTGGTGTTCCAGGAGAGATGCTGATTGAAGCAGCCCACCTTTTCGCATCTGCAGCCAGTGGAGATGTCACGGTAGGTACGGGCCCTAACATGTCTCCAAGGGGTACCTTGACCGAGTACATGGGACTGGTTATTGCGAGCCTCTGCGGGCGCTGGATGCGGGAAGGCGAAAAAATGCCAAACCCATTTGTGCTGATGCCAGAGAGAAGAGGTAAGGCACAATGTGAGCCGAAGCCACCCACCTGGGGTTTTGGGGAAAAATTGCGGGTCCGAAATCTCACTAATTCGGCCGCGGGTTTAAGTACAGCCGCACTTGCCGATGAAATCCTGATGGAAGGGGAAGGCCAGGTAAAGGCCCTGATCAGTGTGGGAGGTAACCCCATGGCAGTCTGGCCAGATCAGCTTAAAACCTATGAAGCCATGAAAAAGCTCAATCTGAATATCACTTTGGATATTGTCATGTCGGCCACTGCAAAGCAGGCGGATTACGTGGTCGCCCCTAAGCTTTCCCTTGAGCAACCCTCCATGACGATATTGCATGAAGCGCTGTGGATCATGAATGGGGCCTCAGCGGGTTACCCGGAACCCTTTGCACAGTACCATCCCGCCATTGTGCCGCCCCCTAAAGGATCCGATCTGCTTGAAGAGTGGGAATTCTTTTATGGCCTTGCTCAACGCATGAGATTGAGTTTGAAGTTTGCCGGAGCGTCATTGGACATGGAAAACAAACCCAGCATGGATGATCTCTTTGAAATCCTTACCCGGGACTCCCGCGTGCCTTTGTCTGAAGTCAAAAAGTATCCACATGGGCACATATTTGACGACCCCTCAATAAAGGTGTTATCAAAAGATGCAGGATGCAGCGAAAGATTGGATATTGGTAACAGCTTTATGATGGATGAGCTCCATGCGGTTCAGACCGAGGCACTCGTTTCCGGCGGTGGCTACCGGGAGGGCGAAGAATTCAGCCACCGGCTGGTCAGCCGACGTATGCATGGCGTTTACAACTCTGTTGGCAGAGACATCCCAGCGCTAAAACGCAATGGGCTTTATAACCCAGCCTATATGAACCCAGCAGACCTCAGAGCCCGGAATCTGTCTTCTGGCGACATGGTTGAAATTGTCTCTGATCACAGCTCAATATTGGGGATCGTTGAAGAGGCAGCGGATGTTCTTGAGGGTGTTGTCTCCATGGCCCATGGCTTTGGTGATGCCCCGGAATTTGACATGCAGGTACGTCACATTGGCAGCAACACGGGACGACTGACCAGCGTCGATAAGGATTTCGACCCTCATACGGGTATACCGATGATGAGTGCAATCCCGGTCAATATTCGACCTGTTGAAGAGCCTGTTGCTGAAAGCTAGGGTATAGTGTTGGCTGGAATAAATCATCGTCAGGCTCAATAACTGGACCTGGCCATAATGTTCATCGATGCGGAGGAAGCTTAGAAGTGGGTAAATTAGACAACAAGGTGGCGCTAATAACGGGCGCCGCCCAGGGAATAGGCAAGAGTTGCGCGGAAATGCTGGTTGAAGCGGGAGCCCAGGTAGTCCTGGCCGATGTTCAGCAGGAGGAAGGCCAGAAGGCAGCAACAGAAATTGGTGAAAAGGCAGCATTCAGGAATCTTGATGCTACCAGTGAGGCCGACTGGCAAGAGACATGCGACTGGATAGTAGATACTTATGGTCGCCTCGATATACTCGTTAACAACGCAGGTATCAGCCCGGCAGCTAATATCGAGGACACCAGCCTCGAGTTCTGGCGCAAGGTGATGGGACTCAATGTTGATGGTGTGTTTCTTGGATGCAAATACGGTATTGGCGCAATGAAGAAGGCTGGCAATGGTGGTTCCATTATTAATATGTCTTCTGGTGCTGCCATGCGCGCAAATGGCAACCTTACCGCCTACAACACATCCAAGGCTGCGGTGGCAATGATGACAAAATCAGTAGCCCTACACTGCGGTCAAACAAAAACCGGTATTCGCTGTAACTCTGTTCATCCGGGGACAATCCGTACACGGATGGTTACCGACTATGTTGATACGCTACCGGATCCGGCTGCAGCCTTGGAAGCCATGTCCAGCGGCAGTGTGATTGGTCGCCTGGGTGAGCCTGAAGATGTCGCACAAATGGTGCTTTATCTTGCATCAGACGAATCAAGTTTCATTACGGGCAGTGAAATGGTAGTCGATGGCGGAATGATATTGTAGGTCATCGAGCAATCTTGGCAGGCTATCCTATTGAAGGGAAGCCTGCCACAAGTCGCCGTATCGGGTATCAACTGGATCCGACAACTTCCGCTTAGATCACAAATAGGCAGAGACTGCTTGTGCGTGGGATTCAAGTGTTTCGAACGCCAGCTCTTTACCTTCAGGCGGCAGTCCCAGCATCAGCCGGTCGACACCATGCTCCTCAAGTAAATCCATATACTCAGGTGTTGGCGGCAGTCCCATAGCTGTGATTGTAGGTCTCGGCTTACCCGCTTCTTCTGCCCGACGACGTAACTCCGCCGCCATTTCAGGCAAGTCATCCAATGGCGTCTGCTTGTTGCGAAGAGACTCATGCCACTGGATAGCAAAAACAGGCATCCAGCCATCACCTAAATCGACACAGCGCTTAATGATATTTGCTCCTGAACCAGCAACCAGAATGGGTGGATAGGGTTGCTGCACGGGCTTTGGCCACTGCCAGGATCTGGTGATATTAACCAGTTTACCCGCATATTCTGCTTCTTCCTTGGTCCACAATTCTTTCATGGCTTCGATTCGTTCACGCGTTATGCGGAAACGATCCGCGAAGGCGACACGATGATTTTCCATTTCAGGTGGATTCCAGCCAGCGCCAATCCCCAGGATAGCGCGCCCATTTGATATCTGATCGAGGGTGGAGATCGTCTTGGCAAGGTTGACTGGGTCATGTTGCGGGATGATACAGATGGCCGTACCCAGTTTTATCCGTTTAGTAACAGCTGCGGCAGCAGCCAACGATAAAAACGGATCGAACATACTTCGATAAGGCATGGGTACCTCATCAGCCAGCGGGAAATCCGTATCAACTGGAATATGTGAATGTTCCGACACAAAGTAGGACTCAAATCCCAGGCGTTCAATGTCAATCGCGAGTTCAGCCGGGTCAGCACCCATGTGTGTCGCAAAATAGCTGATACCAAATTTCATGATGAATATCCTTTCTAAGTTAGTTGTAGGCTGGGCCCGTTACCCGAGCCCTATTCTCTAGCTCCTGTCCGTTTTCTAACATCGAGTGGGCTATCCTAGGCGGCCCTTCCTTTATAAGTGATTGAATTATATATCTAGCGCTAATGTTGTGTTGCGATACTTGGCCAAATTTCTCCATTTACGAACAGGAACTAGCTATATCAATGATAACAGCGCTTCAGGGCATATCCACCTTGCGTCGTTTGCGGAAATTTCTTTTGCACGTTCATTCAAGAGAGAAAGCAGTTCGGTTCTATGTTTAGCGTCCGTTTTTGTCGCCGCAGACCAGAGAGATTCAACCAGCTGACGATTCACATCCCTTGGCTCACCCCCATCGAGCGCAGAAGCTACCGCAGCCTCTAACGCCTGGGCAAAGTCGGGCTCATCTTTTTGTACCCTGCCCGCGAGATCAGTCACATCAGCACTAATAGCTGCATTAAAATCCTCACAAGGGTCACCATTCTCCAGTCGATCACCAACCTCCTCCAGGATTTTCAGTGCAGCCGCAATCTGTACCCGGGCAAAATCATCTTCCAGCATCGGCAGTACATTGCTGCTTAGAGAGCGGTGAACAGCATCGAGAAGTTGAACAGAATCAAGTACGATCATTGACTATTTCCCCCGGTATTTATCAAATTTGGATTCAAGTTCTTTCACGTCATTCTGTTGCCCTCCGCCGAGGGCACTGACAGTAACTGACAGCAACCTGAGATCAGTACCGCCCTTGACTACAGCAGTGGCTCCACCGAGCCCAATGATCCCCGCCTTTGTGCCTTCCAGAAAGCGGTGATATTCCATTTCCTCTTCACCTATCGAAACCCCGGTTAGCTCCGTGTAGTACTCTGCAAGCTCACCCTCTATTGCACAGATACCGGCACCTGTTGTCTGTGTAAAGGCGATATCTGTCAGCGGGTCACCAACTCTCGACAGCTCCCAGTCAAGAATCGCCTGAAGCTTGCCGTCCCGAAACATCAGATTGGGTGAACGGTAGTCACCATGCAGCAGTGATATTCTCTGTGCTTCTGGAGCACCCCGCTCAAGGACTTCAAGGGCATGCCTAAATGCCGGGCTGGGTATCTGCTCGGCTCGCGCCAGCCTGGTTCGATAAATTTCAACCTGCGCCCTCACCGATTCAGCACCATCTGCATAGTTCGGGATCACATCCTGGGAGATGCTGTGCAATTTAGCGAGTGCCTCTACAAACTGATTCTGCACGCTTTTCATTAACGCAGGGTCCGCATGCAACCGGGGATCATTCTGCGAGTAGATCTCACCTTCAACAAGGGACATCAGAATGAAGTCCCCATCCATAATCGACTTATCCTGCTCCAGGTACAAAACCTCCGGAACAGGAATCCCTGCCTCGCCAACTGCACGAATCAGGTTAAATTCACGTTCCATGCTATAGGGTGTAATCATGCCGTGTTTCGGCTCAACCCTCATAACCCAGGTAACCTCACCGTCATCGGTATCAGCAGTGACAAAAAAGTTTTGCGAGGACAAGCCTCCCGTGAGTCTTTCAACTTTACTAATCCGCTGAACCTTTAGCTCAGGAGCACCCTTCTGCAGAGCCTGTTCCAGTCTCTTCTCTGTGCTCTCCTCTTTTTCACTCATAGATCAATTCCCATCTCATTCGTAACAGCTTACGCAATGCTACCGTTACACAGGTTGGGGTCAGAGTAAAGTACCAGAAACGTGCTCTGGCACTTTACTCTGACCCCCACTATTCTGTTGACAAAATCATGGAGGAACACGACGATGGAATTCGATTTAGGCATGACCGATGAACTGCTAGCAACCACTCGCGCCGTGCGCAAGCGTCTCGATTTGCAGCGCGAAGTACCAAGGACCGTCATAGAAGCGTGCCTTGAACTCGCTATACAGGCACCCACCGGAGGCAACCGGCAAGCCTGGCGCTGGATAGTCATCGACGACAAGGAACAGCGGGCTGCACTGGCAGATATCTGCCGTCAGAGTGAGCAGGGTCAATTCCGTGCCTCCCAGGCAAAGGCAATGGAGGCAGGAGATCTCCAGACTTCCCGCGTATACGCCGGTGCCAGCGAACTGATGGAATACCTTCAGGATGTACCTGTATTTCTCATCCCCTGCATAGAGGGCCGCCCACCCGCAGATACTTCACCAGCTCGCTGGGTAGCCACCATGGGATCCATTTTCCCCGCTATCTGGAGTTTCCAACTCGCCCTCAGGGCACGCGGGTTAGGCTCTGTCCTTACGACGGTTCATCTCTATGAGGAACAGCGCGTGGCTGACTTACTGGATATCCCTGAGGATGTTATGCAGGTCGCTCTTCTACCGATTGCCTACACTATCGGTACTGAGTTCAAACGCGCGCGACGAACACCGGCGGCCAGCATTACTCACTGGAACCGCTGGTAGTCAAGATCGATCATGACGAGATCTTAATTGGGAATATTTTCCCAATTCCTTGACTTTTTATATATTTGGGATAATATTCCCAAATATGAATACAGCTATAAAGTCTGCTATCACCTGTTTACTCCGCCCGCTCGTCCGGATCATGCTTCGCCATGGAGTGTCTTATGGTGAGTTCGCGGAAATCACCAGGGAGGTCTATGTCGCCAGCGCCGATAAGGACTTCCCCGTCTCCGGGCGCAAACAATCGGTCTCTAGAATTGCTTTATTGACGGGCCTGAACAGAAAAGAAGTCGCACGACTTCGCCAGCAAGAAGAATCACCAGCGGGTCAAAGCAGCTATAACCGAGGTGTTCGTATCATCAGCGGCTGGAGCCGGGACAGTGAATTCCAGGATAGTTCAGGAAAACCTGCCGCCCTTACTGCTGATGGACCAGCACCGAGTTTTGCCGAACTGGTGAAAAAGTACAGTGGCGATATTCCCGTTCGCGCGGTTCTGGATGAACTGCTCCGGGTCGGAGCCGTCAGGCTCGATACAAAGGGAAGCATTCACCTCAAGAACGACTCGGCGTATGTACCGGGCAACGACAAGGATGCACAATTTCAGATTCTGGGTGCCAGTGTTGCCGACCTGCTCGACAATCTTGACCACAATCTGGACGCCGAGGAAGGGATGACCCGGCTTCAACTAACTACGGCCTACAACAACCTGTCACGATCAGCCGTTGAAAACTTCCGCTCGATGAGTCACGAAGACGCAAGAGCATTCCTAAAGAAAATGGACCGATGGTTTGCCGCTCATGATCGCGATGCAGGTGATGTACCCAGCAACGAAGATGAAAGCAGAATGCGTGCCGGGATCGGGATCTACTACATAGAACAAGAGATGGAAAAATGAATATCAAGTATTTTGCCCCAGGTTTTTCGCTATTCTTTTATTCGGCTGTTCCGAAGGTGGTACCGGTGGTACCGGCGCTTGATTTCTATGAGAGGGCACTCCCCAATGTGACTGACCCAGAGGTTCAAGCCCTTTTTACCGAGCTACGCGATGAAGAAGCAGAGCACGTGGACATGGTACAGAAACTCATCGCCGCATTACCACCAGGTACGGAAGTCGACCAGGAAAAAGACGAGGAAGAATTCCCGGCGATGTGACACCAACACCTATTTCTTTTACGCAAGCGTTGATATCTACCGCAGTTACCTCACTTTGCATTCTCTAGAATATCGGTTTATCCACGGTGTCTCTCTTTTTTGCCCACTGACCGTGACATGGTAGCATTGCGTTATGTGGAAAATGACCCTCAAACAAAGACGCCGTCAAACTGAGCTCATAGCACTTCTCGACCAGTTGAAACGCGACCCCTATTCTCAAATTCCCAAAGACTATACCTTTGGTGACGACCCGGACGAAGACGAAAAGTACAACAAGGTACTGGCATCTTTTAGCTCTGTTGTAGAGGAGTTACAAAAACTTGAGGTGGCAGCACGAGACGGCGGTTGAGAGCACGCCTCGTTTGACTCTATGATTTTCATGAATTTGCTGGGCGCTGATACCAGGGCCTTAAGGTCAAAACAATACGCTAGATCTCAATAGGATGAAACCACTTGTTACCATTCCCGATGACGAGCATCAGGGGGCGCCTGCAAGCCTTGTTAAAAGAAATACCATTCTATGACCGACCAGCAAAGGTGCTGGTTGTAACGCTAGTGTTCGACAGAGATAGTGACCGTTGCGATAGCAACCAGTACCGGATCATCAGTACCGTCAGCATCTTGAAGCATGCCCCCTGCTTGTGAGCTAATGGATACCACCCCGACCGGGAGTTCACCAGCAATTGCTTCAATGTCCAGCTTGTCGGGGTGAGGTGAGGCGATCATTACATCAACCAGAATCTGATCCATGCTCTTGATCCCGATGTGTTTCAGAAATAGCATATTGTTGTCCTGAATAGCATTGGTCACCGCACGCTGTGCTGCCTTGGTATCGTCGGCACCATGAAGATCCACGCCCATTCCAACTTGCGTTATGTATTGCTGCTTAGCTATCTGGTTTCTCCCAAAATTGATGTTCTAAATACCACAACCCGTGTAACCAGGTTTCTAACCAGTTCTTGTCTGTATTCTAACACCGAGCGGGTTAGTTCCTTGGTAAGTGATTGTTTTTATAGACTAACGGTTTATGTGTTCTTCAGACTTGGCTCAAAATACTCTATTTGCGGACAGGAACTAACTAGTTCTCCAGATTGAAAGTATAGCCCGTAGCGCGCTGGTGAGTGCCAACGGTTGATCTAACATCATCTGGTGGTAAGCTTCAGGCAATTCAATTATCGGAATATCTGAGCCACCTAGTTCGCAGAGGTAATCGATGGAATCCTGGCTAAAGAGTGGACTCAGACCGCCATATATAATTGCTTTTCGGCCTGGCACCTGGACCAGCCTTATTGGCTGTTGCGCCCACCACTCATTCGTTCGATAGTCATTAGCATACAAATTGGGTGAGTATTTCCAGGCCCACCCTCCTTCGACTTCACGCAGCGAATGCCGTGCAGAGTATTGAAGCAGGTATTCATTTTCGCAGGGCTGAACCGGACCCAGCTTGTATGCGCCCATGGCTGTTTCCAGGTCAGGATATACCCGGTGAGGTTTCGCATCACCCCTGACCGCATTACCGGATCGAAAGGCTTCTATTTGCTCGGACCTGAGGGTCATCATCTCTAGAATGATGATCCCACCAAACCTTCTACTTGCAGCTTCAATGGCAGCAAAAGCTATCGTGGCTCCATAGCTGTGGGCAATGATCAGTGGTTTTTCGTCGTTGTTGAACAAACCCGTATGTTCAGCCACGCTCAACACTTCAGCTGCACGGGCTGACTCAGGGTAATCCTCCCTTACCCCGGAGTCACCCTGACCCGACAGATCAAAAGCGACCACATGGTAGTCCCGGGAAAGCAGAGGAGCGATAAATGAAAAACAGCGCAGTGTTGCAATGAGCCCCGGGACCATAATGATTCCCGGCGAAGCCGGGTCACCCCATTCCATGTAAAAAATGGGGCAGCCGTCCACATCAACCGTACCTTCCTTTCGCGGCATCGCAATGGCCTGATCAAACCATTTGGGCCTGTCAGCAGTGATGGCTGCAAGTTCTGATTCCTGTTGCATATCGGTCTAATTTCCTAAAATGGGAAACTTTAAGGAATAGGGGCAACCCTATTCTTGATTCCCTAGTGAGCTAGTTTCTTTGCTTTAGTACATTGAGCTTCAATTACCTTTAGCTGTTTTTTAAGCAATTTGCGCTCAGATCCACTCTGCGCCTTGTCCAGCTTTCTTTTCAACTTCTTTTTTTTCTCTTCCAATTTTTCAGCGATACCATGCAGGTTTTCGTCTCTCAATTTTTCTCGAAATCCCTTGCTGAAATAGCCCTTCAATGCATTCAGTATTGTTTTCTTCGCCATATCGACACCATTTAAAAGGAGTTCTATTCGTCCACTGCGTCTAGCACCACTTGCAACTCGTCTCCATCTAAAGCTACCTGGCGCTCAACACCGGTAAACTCATCATTTGGATCAGAGAATAGCGTTTCACCCACCTCAATCAGGTAACGTGATATATCGAAGGCATAGGAGTGATCATTCATGAGGGAAGTTCCAACCTCTGGGGTAACCTTGTCTTCACGCATCAGGCTGGCCAATCGTCGAAGCAAATCTTCCTCATTCTCAGCCACCATAAGTTTCAACGCATCCATCGCTAATATTGGCATGCCCTCGTCTTCCTCGTTTCGGGCCTCATTCAGCTCCCGAAGCACTGTGGCACTGTGGCAATCTGAATTCGAATAAGATTGTACTCCTGACGAATATGCGGGTTAGGGGAGGCAAGGTGTTGAATCATGTTCTTGCGCAGGTGCTTGACATCTTTGAGGGCAGCAACAAGTTTTTGGTTAGCCGCCCGTAACCAGTGCAAAGTGCCGGACTGTTCTTCTTCCCAGCTAAATGAGGTCTGGCTAATAAAGGAGATAATGGCACTATAGAGACCCTTGATATTGTTTTCATACTCAACGTCGATATCTATATCCAGGACCCTGTTTCGCTCTTCTACCACTTCTTCCAGGGACTGACCGGAACCAATATCACCTTGATATAAACTGATCCCGTTTAAAATCAACTCGCAAGTATTGTCGTAAACATGAAGTGTTTCATTCCGTACCGCTTCTACCGCTGTATCCGGAAAATCCACGGACGCAGCATTCAGGAACTTTGGATCTACTTTATCGATCTGTTTCGCGACGATGAAACCTTCCAGAAAATCAACCAGCAGATTGAGGAATGGAATCATAACCACAACACCCACCAGGTTAAATAAGGTGTGGAAAACAGCGAGCTTGAGGGTGTAGTCTTCCGCGCCGATTCCTGTGGCAACACTCACCCAATTTACTGCCAGAATAAACTGCTGAATAAACACGATCGCTATCAGTCCAGTGACCAGATTAAAAATCAGGTGCGCTCCTGCGAGGCGCCTTCCCTGTTCGTTAGCACTCATAGCACCAATGATCGCGGTGATGGTTGTTCCTATATTCGCTCCTATAGCAAGGGCCAGCGCATTTTCATAGCTTATCTGTTGGGCTGCCAGTGCAGTAATGATCAGAACCAGGGTCGCGTGGCTTGATTGCATCACTACTGTTGCAAACATACCAATAGCTGCAAAAATGAAAAGGCCAGGATACCCCCCTACGGAAAATTGGGTCAGGTCAATCGTGGACTTAAACGCTTCAAAACCCTCCTTCATGTGATGGATGCCAAGGAAGAGAAATCCCAGCCCTCCCAGGATATAGCCCAACCCTTTCAGCGGCTTGGAGTTCTGAAAAATGAGAATGACACCAAAAACCAGCATTGGCATAGCATAAGCAGATATTTTTACCTTGAGCCCGAAACCAGCAACCAGCCATGCTCCCGTAGTGGTGCCAAGATTCGCGCCAAAGATTATGCCGACTCCAGCCGCAAGGCCAATCAGGCCTGCGCTTAAGAAAGAGATCGTAATCACAGACACCAGGGAGCTTGACTGCATGATGGTGGTGCTTACCACACCAAACGTGATGCTTTTCCAGAGCTTGTCCGTAGAGTAGCGCAGAATCTTCTCGAGCACTCCACCAGTAAATGATCTGAACCCCTGCTCAAGGGACAGCATGCCAAACAAAAAGATTGCGACACCCGCTGCTATTTCTTTGAAGTCAGGATTGACCCAGAAACCATAAGCCAGGATGGTAAGTATTGTGGGGAGTAGCGTTTTCCGTAACATAAATACGCCCGGGTGGAGTTGTACAAAACTTGATTAATTCGAATCAGTAGAGACGAATGATGCACTTCTCCCCGGTGAAGTCAAAGTATCTTAATGCAATACCCTGCGTTGTCTAGAGTAGGACGACCCACTATCATCTCGATACAGAGTATAATCTTGTTTAGGTGTTATCGCTCGAATAGCAGCAATATGGATATAGCAAAGATATTCAACCAGCAAGAAAGTAACAATTCTCCTCTCGTGGATCAGAGAGATGGTACTCACTATCCAGCCGGTGAGGATCAAGATACCTTTATTGTTGACACAATCAGTGGTTATCTGGGGGGATTCCGACTATCTGATATTCTGTCGACCGACAATCATACGGATGACTTTAAGGTCACGCGCTCCGAATATATGTTGAGCCGATTGCGGGTGCTGCTGATTTTTTTCATTGTTGCCGTTCCTGCATGGCTGATTATCGATCTGTACACCCTGAGTTGGGAGCATTTCAAGCCGATGATTGCGGTCAGAATCAGTATGTCAGCGGTCCTCCTGATGATCTGTTTGCAGAGCACAAAGAAAGTTGGACAGAAGCAAACATCAGTACTCCTTGCTTTGACCATGCTGGCGACCATGCTTTTTTACGCTGCTTCAATCTTGATTGTTAACAGTGGAGCGCAAGAAATGCCGCTTGCCGGCTATACGGTGATACCATTTCTGGCCATTTCCGTCATGGGGTTGTTTCCGGCTACCATACTGCTAAGCACTTCCATCATGGCCATGATGGCGTTCATCTATATTGGGCTGGAAACGTACCTGGGTAATCTTTTCAGCATTGAGGTGTTTGACGCACTGTGGATTATGGCAATGACCTGTGGCGTAACAATCTGTATCCAATCTGGCCAACTGCTGATGTTGTTGAAACTATACCGTGAGTCTACCCGCGACCCTTTGACAGGTTTAATCAACAGGCGCGTTCTGATGAAGCAATTGACAGCAGAAATTGAAATGCAAGAGACGATTGACCGCCCCTTCTCTGTCCTGATGGCAGACCTGGACAGATTCAAGCGTGTTAATGACGAGTATGGCCACCTGGTTGGTGATTCCGTATTGAAAGCAACTGCAAGACTGATCGCGATTGAACTAAGGTCCAGCGATGTGGTTGCACGATTTGGTGGTGAGGAATTTGTCGTGGTCCTGCCGGGACAGATTGGAGATGAAGCATTACATGTAGCGGAGCGCATTCGACAAAGGTTTGAACAAACACGCGTAGCCATACCTGACGGAATCAAAATTGCAATTAGTGTCAGCCTTGGGGTTACCGAATATGAACCGGGGGAACGGGTTGAGGCTACGCTTGCGCGCGTCAATGCCACTCTCTATAAGGCTAAAGAGCAGGGCCGCAACCGGGTTGAATTCAGCCAGAGCGAGAAATTCACTAACAAACAAGCCAGTTGAAGCAGTACCAAACAACGGATATGCACACATGAGTTTTATGGATACGGTCACAGAATGCCGAATAGAAGTTAATGGCATCAGTCTCTGCTATTTTGAATGGGGAGCGGAATACCGGGATAAGGGCTTAACCCTGTTGTTCACTCACGCCAATGGCTTTCATGCGCGAATATGGGATCCCGTTGTCCGTGGTTTGAAGGGAAATCACATTATCGCCGTAGACCTTCGCGGTCACGGACGAAGTGAGGAAACTCCTCTCGATCATTGGAACGTTTTTGGTGAGGACCTTTGCTCACTGATCACCAGGCTTGATCTAGAAAGAATCATTGGTATAGGTCATTCAATGGGTGGTCACGCCCTGACCGAGGCCGCAGCAAGACATGAAAACAGGTTTGAACAACTAATACTGATTGACCCCGCTATTATTGCCCCAGATCTATACCACGAGCCACTATCAAGTGAGGAAACCAGGTCCCAGGAACTACATCCGGCAGCAAAACGGAAGGGGTACTTCGATAGCCCCCAGGCGATGATTGACAGATTCAAAGATCGAAAACCCTACTCACAGTTTACAACCGAATCACTGCACAATTATTGCAAATACGGTTTGATAAAAGATGGTGGAGGTTATCGTCTGGCCTGTTCTCCCCTGACGGAGGCAAATGTTTATATGGCCAGTAAATCCAATGGCAAGGTATTCGACAGTATTCGCAAACTGGAGTTACCCGTACTGGTCATACGAGCCCAGGAGCCAACGGAAGACAATCCGGTACAGAACTACTCTGCTTCACCCACTTGGGTACAACTCGTCAACGAATTTCGCCGTGGGACGGAGATACACTATCCACAGCAAAGCCACTTTCTTCCCATGGAAATACCTGATGAAATAAGTGCACGTATTGCCGAAGTAATTCAGCCCTGACGGTTCCTGCTTTCTAGCTGCTTCTTGATCAGATTTGGATATCGAGCGGTCTTGCCCCGCGCGCCTTTTATAAAAGAGCTCAAACAAAAGCACTGGCGCAATAATATAACATGTTGTAGAGTACATGGAATTTGTGCCTGTTTGTCACCTACGGGAACACTTTAATCATTTTTATGAGCGTGAGTTCGTGGCATTTACACTAGCGTCCAAGTAGGTGCGCTAAACCAGACTACTAAATTTGGGAATAAACCAAGGGGATATGTTGCATGACCGATGAACGATTTCTGCAAGGATTGAAAACAGCAGGTGAGCTATTCCCGCCCAGGGAAGATGGTGAAAGTCCTCGATTTAGTTATCCGCCTGAAATAGCTGACGATTGGAATGCCCTTTCTATCTCGACAGTGATGGGTGACGTCTGGTCTCGCCCGGGTTTACCCAAAACTCAGAGAGCAATGCTAACAATCGCTGCCATGACCGTTCTCGACAAACCGGAACAGCTAAAAGCCTACATCACTGCAGCACTCAATCTCGGCGTGACCCGGCATGAGGTCTGTGAAGTTATCATGCAAATGGCTGTCTATGGCGGTTTCCCGGCAGCCATTCAGGGACTTGGAGCAGCTAACGAAGTGTTCGAATCTCGAGACAGTTCTGAAGGCTAGTTTATCTGGATCTACCAGTATGCCTTTCGCCACTCTATAGTATTGTTAGCTTAGATAAGACCCCTTCTGCAGATGCAATTAACCGAGTCACAACGCTGGATTCACCGGGTGAACACTAGCGCAATAGTTCTGCTGTTAATATCGGGTACGCTTCATAATCTCCCGGATTTAAGATCCTCCCTATTCGGTGGCTATGACGCGTGGGTTGCTGATTTTCATATATGGACTGGCGTCCTGTTCATCTCCTTCCCGGCTCTGATACTGGCAAGAACCAAAGGGGCATTGTTACGCAATCTACGTGTGCGTATATTTAAGGACCCAGCCTGGCACTGGCGGCGCGTACATCTAATACTCACCCTATGCGCCTGCTCAACACAGGCAACGGCGGGAATCATGTTGCTGCTCGATATTTATGTACCTTTGAATATCACCCTGGCAGATGCCTTGTTCATGGTCCACCGCACGGGTGCCTGGTATTTTGGGTTATCGCTACCTCTGCATCTCTGGATGGCGCGCAGGGCAATCACCAGGACCCTGCGCAGCTGGGTCACTTAAGCACCGCAAACCCTGGTATTCATAAACCACCTGCTTCCAAACTGGCACTGCGCCTTAGATCCGCACCCTTCGTCCAGGCAAACACTAGGCAGAGGAACATCACCAATGCAGAAATCTGCCAGAGGAAGGTTGCACCAAAAGCTTCGTAGAAAACCCCACCGCCAACGGCAGAAATCGCCGCAACGGCCATCCCGACCGCACCAAACAACCCCTGACCAGTGGCCAGGGCATCTTCACCGCTGGCTATTCCAACAGCAAGCTGGTTTGCCGGCATGGTAAAGGAGTCGGCAATAGCGTGAATTGCCATGGGTATACAGAGGAGGTAGATGGAATCCAGCAGGCCGTAGCAGATCATGCAGATCGTCGCTATGCTTAGCGTGACGATGGTGATATTGAGCGGCCCATGGGTATGCGCCAGCGCGCCCGCCCAGGGGGAAATGAACACCATCGGCAAAGCAAAAAGGCTCATGGTCAATCCGATAAACATCTGGCTCGCGCCCTTGTCCGCCAGGAATACAGCCCAGATTGCCTCAAACACACCGACCGTAATATAAAAGGCAACGCCTGTGGCCAGGCTCGATTGCATTGGCTTTTTCTTGAGCAGTCTTAGATAGATGCCCTGAAGCTCGGGATTAGCAGCGCCCGGAATATCTGCTTTGATCACCAGCGGTGCCATGGCGATTAGCAACAGGGATAAGATGATAAAAGTAGCCTGCATGTTGAATAAGGCCGTGATCACAGAGGCGATGACGGGTCCCAGCAGGAAGCCGCTCATTTCATAGGCTGATAACCGTCCCACGTTTCTTCCCGCCTGTGCTGGTTCAACTGTCATGACCAGACGCCTCACTGCAGGACGAACACAACCGGAGCCAAATCCGAACAATGCCCTTGAGGCCAGCCACTCGGCCAAACTATCAGCTACGATCATCCAGCCAACTCCCATGAGAGCCAGTACCATTCCGAGGCGGAGAACCAGCTTCCCATGCCCCAGGTCAACCGGTTTGCCAGCTCCTATCTGTGCGACGAAACCTGCAACAAAGGCAACACCGCCAATAAGGCCGATGCCAGTTTCCGAGAAGCCGAACTGATCGCGAATCTCTGCCAACAAGGTGAATACGGCCCCGTATCCAACCATCAGCACCGCTGTAATTAGAAAAAGTCCAGTTAGTGAATAGTCTGGTTGTTTAGCCTGCATAGGCTCCCTTACTTAAAAGCATAATTTCTATCGGGTAAACGGAGAGAAACCGCGCTCCTCTCAATCAACCTCATACCACCAGTACAAGGTCTGTGGTATCTTAAAGTGATCTTTTCTCAATGCAATGAACTATACCAACCGTTCAAGTAGATCTCCGTTGATCGCATCACGGTCAGAAGTATTTTGACCACTAGGAGCAACAGACCAGAAAAGATAAAATTTGGCAAGGGACTGCTGATACACGCCATACAAAAAAGACAGCCAGTAAGTAGAGCTTGATGGTTGACCATAATTTTCATTCCAGAGGAGAAATTTCGTGGGAAGAGTCGAGGGAAAAGTTTGTATCGTAACTGGTGCTGCATCTGGCCTTGGTGAGGCTGACGTAAGACTATTGGCTGCTGAAGGAGCCAGCGTCATCATGACCGATATCAACCGTGATGCCGGTGCACGCATTGCCAATGATACCGGCGCAGAATTCATCTACCAGGACGTCTCTGTTGAAGAAGACTGGGCAACATTGGTCAAGGGTGTCGTCGAGAAATACGGCCACCTGGATGTACTGGTAAACAATGCTGGTATCGGTGTTATTGCCGATATAGAAACCACAACCACCGAGATCTGGCGGAAAGTCCTGGGCGTTCACCTGGATTCCACTTTCTGGGGATGCCAGCAGGCTGTCAAGGCAATGAAAGAGACAGGTGGTGGCTCCATCATCAATATTTCATCAACAACCGCACTTACTGGTGCAGCCACCTATATGGCTTACTCGGCAGCAAAGGGTGCTATTCGATCAATGTCCAAGTCGGTCGCACTGCATTGCCGTGCTAATAAATACAACATAAGGTGTAATTCAGTACACCCTGGTCTCATTGACACACCCATCGCACGAGACGCACTGAGCACCCTGGGTGGCGTTGATCTCAGCGGGGATGACGCCGATGCGATTATGGGTGCGACAGGAGTGGGAGAACCAAATGACGTGGCCAATATGGTCCTGTTCCTGGCATCCAATGAGTCGAAACACGTCAACGGTACTGAATTGATAATTGATAACTGTGACACGCTGGTCTGATATTCACCGTTTCTGGACTGGACCAGTAGGCATATGACCTACTTTCCTGGCAAACGGACAATCAAAGAAAACAAAGGAAGAAATAAATCATGAAGTTAGAAAATCAGGTTGCGCTAATCTTCGGCGCGCTAGGTACCGCAGGTACCGCTATCACCAAAAAGCTCGGTGAAGAGGGTGCCACTGTCATCGTCAGTGCTCGCAGGGAAGCTGAAGGTCAGGCATTAGTAGAGGAACTGCTTGCAGCCAACCACAAGGCGACATTCATAAAAACAGAAATTACTTCACGCGAAGAGGTAATCGCTACTGTTGATCAAGTCGTCGCAGAATTCGGGCGCCTGGATATTCTTGCCAACTGCTTTTCCGTTGATCATTTAAGGCGATTTCTCGACGATGATGAGAAATATTGGGATCGAATGCTGGACGTGAACCTGAAGGGGCTCTTCTATGCATGCCACGCTTCCCTGCAACACATGCGCGAGCAGGGTAACGGCAGAATTATAAATCTCACATCCGATTCAGGAAAAATTGGCGCCACCATGGAGACAGTTCAGGCGGCTACCAAGGCTGGTATTATTGGCTTTTCAAAATCCCTTGCACGGGAGATGGCTCGCCATACGATTACTGTCAATGCTGTCTGCATGGGACCTACCCGGCCCTCCGCAGAACCTCCCGAGGGGTTCCCGGCAGAGGGATGGGCGCAGTTTATGCGGCTTACACCCTTCCGCCGGCCAGCGCTGCCTCATGAAGTTGCCGGGCTGGTATCTTTTCTAGCATCACCGGAAGGAAGTTTCGTTACGGGCCAGGCGATCAGCGTATCTGGTGGTTTAACCATGTGTTAGGGACCTAACAGATTAGCTACGCGGTCAAACTCATTAATTGTTCGTGGTATCGGCGGTTAGACGAGCCTCTGGTAATGCCAACAAGTGTCATGAGCAAAGCACGCTTCTTTTCCAGCGGGATATCCTCAAGGTTGATCTCGCCCTTGTTCCAGAGCAGCAGGACACACCAATCCTGCAGTGCCAGCTGACGTGAGACATGCTCAAGATCAAGACCATCAATAAGTATTCCCTTTTTCTTTTCGAAGGTCAGATGAGTAAGAAATTCCTGAATGGGTGCCGCCAGCAGCCTGCGCACTAGCCTATTGTTTGGCCTGGCTTGAAAGAGTGCCCTTGTCGTTAGTGCCGCATATCCGGGTGAGCGCATAATCTCTTCGTTATATGTATCCTGGCGGAGGAAAAGATAGTCAAAGCCCTCAACATTCTCTGCTTGCTGAATCGAGTTAAACAGCCCCTGCATCAGATCATCAAGAGCGGACATCAACAGTTCGTCCTTGCTGACAAACAGGTTATAGAGCGTCTTTGGCGAAACCTGCGCTGCTGCAGCCAAACCACGCATTGTCAGTCCGTCATAACCAACTTCACTAACAAGTCGTCTCGTCGTTCTGAGAATCTTCGCACGACGCTCTACTTGTCGTTCAGATTTGTACGTATTCGTGGTATTTGGCATTATTCTGGATTACCCAAACCAACCAGTTCCTGCTGAAGCTTGCTTCTTTTCTTACCATTTGTGATGCCAATAAAAGTGACCAGAAAACCGCGGCGAATCTCATCGCCAAGCTGATCCAGGCTAATCAGCCCCTTGTCCCACAACAACAGGTTGCCCCAGGTTTGCGCCGTCAAGTGAGCACTTATTTTAGTCAGGTCAAGGCCTTCCGCAATGGTACCATTCTCTTTCTCGAACTGGAGTTGCTCAACCATTTCCTGCTCAACTCCGCCGAGCAACGCAGACACAAGCCTGTCCCCCGGTTTTGCCTTGAAGAACAAGGTAATAATCACGTTAGCAAAGCCAGGTGATCGCATAATTGCTTTGCTGGAAATTTGTCTTCTAGTCAAAATATGGTCAATACCTCTCAAATCTGAGTAGGCGTCCATCGATTCCTGGACAATCCCCACGAGATCTTCCAACGCGGCGGCAAGAAGTTCATCCTTGCTTGAAAAGAGGTTATAAAGCGTTTTTGGTGAAACCTCCGACGCTTCTGCTAAGCCGCGCATAGTCAATCCGTCATATCCAACCTTACTGGCGAGTTTCCGGGTCGTGTACAGAATATTGGCCTGACGTTTGAGTTGCCTATCTGATTGATAGCGCTGCCTTTTTATCATGCTCTGGTATTCACTGAGTTCACATCACCTAATGCTAAAATGATCAAACGACGACGCATTGATCAGATAGTTTTTCTGATTCTCTCAACAACATTTCCGCAAGTTTGACCTTCTGCACCTTCCCTGAGCCTGTCATGGGAATGTCATCTTTTCGGATTAACAGTATCAATGAAGGACGCTTATGGGATGAAAAGTTTTCACGACAGAAGGATATAATTCGCTCCTTTTCACAGCCATCTTCGGATAACACCAGGGCTGCGCCAACCAGCTCACCACGCTCTCCGCCTGGTAGCGGGAAAGCATAAACTTCAAGTGCTTCATCTAAGCCGGACAATGTCTGCTCGATATCTGCCGGGCTGATATTAATACCACCGCTCTTTATCATGTCCTTCTTTCGCTGCTCGAAGAACAGGCGCCCATCTTCATTCAGATAGCCAAGATCACCGGTACGGAAAAAACCGCCAGTATCGAATGTGAGCTGAGGATCCATCTTGTAGTATCGCCTAAAGACTGACGGACCCTTAACACAGATCTCACCAATGGAATCTGCCCCAAGTGCCTCGTTCGAATCAGGGTCAACTATCTTAATTTCGTTACCATCCATTATCCTGCCGTTGGTAGTTCCTCTCACGTCCTCAGAATCATCAGCAAAAGTACAGGTAAATGCAGTACATGTTTCAGTCATACCATACATTCCGACTCCACCTACTCCCTTGAACCTCTCCTGAACCCCTAACATTAAATCAAATGCCCCGGTCCCTTTATGCAGCGAGGAATGATCCTTGGTTTGCCAGTCAGGGTGGTCAAAGAGCGCCTTTAGTTGGTGTGGCCATAGATGCCAGGTGGTTGCTTTCTCTCGATCAATAAGCTCGATAGCACTTTCCGCATCAAATGTAGGTTGCAGGATCAAGGCTGCACCCGTTGAAAAAGTCCCCAGGAGCACATTCACGCACCCAGCACAAAAGAAAAATGGGAAATAGAACCAAACAACATCCTGCTCATTCAGCATCTCGTGCTGACCAATAAGAATGCCATTCCTGGTAATCGACTTCTGGCGGTGAAGAACACCTTTAGGGTTCGCGGTCGTACCTGATGTATACAACAAATAGCATTCATCTTCTGGATCGACATCTGCTCTAAGCTCTGGCAACAGATTCGCTGGCACGTCTTCGGCTCCTGCCAGAAAGTCTTCCCAGGATTGTGCGGCGGAAGGAAGCTGATCAGCGTTCTTTATGGTTACCCGCCTTAATGCCGGGAAAGATTTGGAGAATATTTTTTTATTCGATGATGCACTTAACTCAGGCAACAGCTCTTCAACAATTGCCTGATAGTCAGCTTTAAGAAAGCGCGCGGTCAGATACAACTGCTGGACATCAGAATGTCTTAGCTGATAGGCAATTTCTTCTCTGCGAGCAAAAGTACTGATGGGAGCAAGGATCGCACCAATCCCAGTTGCGGCAAATGAAAAGAAAATCCACTCGGGAGTATTCTCTACCAGGAGACCCACGCGGGTGCCCTTCCCTACTCCCTGAGCCATCAGGGCTCTGGCGTAGAGATCAACCTGCTCGGCGACCTGCTTGTAGGTCCATCTTTCGCCTTCAGTTATCAGTGCGGTTCGGTCGCCCCAACTTGAGACAGTTGTTTCCAACAATTTCGGTAGTGTGCTGACACCTAGATCCATTGATAAATACCCGTTCGTTTCTCGGTTGTTCGTCTATCCCTGCCACATTCAAATTCGCCTTGCCCATACCGGCAGACTATCGAGCGTGCACCCAGGGAGTGTGTTTCAGCAGCCCGGTCATGACAAATCAGTAACGGCGATTCGCTTGCCCACTACCCCGCAAAAAGATTCAAGTACGTGGCTGAGAGCCTTATAAAATGGCGCGCCTTCAAGCTTATTCAATTCCACAGTCATTTTCGGCAACCAGAACAGCAGTTCCCGGTCAAGGAAATCACACTCAGCCTGCCAGTATGATTGAGCGCTGTGCTGATCCTGAAGTAATTGTACCTGTTGATGTGACAAAAAATGTAAAAACTCCAGTTCCGTTCCTAGCTGATCAGGCATGGCCTTCATCTCTTGATTGAGTTGTAAACCAAAATGGTTATAGAAGCGCAGGCATTCCTCCATGCTTTTCATCCGCGCCGCGCCAGCATACGCCCCTCCGTCCAACGGGCAGGGCGGACGCCCTATTGCGCCAACATCAAATAGTCGAGTGAAATCATTCTGCAACTGCGATAAAGCCATGTCTTCCGGATCAAGTGACCAGAGAGCCGCCCCTTGTACAGATTCATCCACTGCAAGTACTGACTGCTCGAGTTGCTCCAGTAGGCCTTCTCCAGCCAGCTGCTGGTGAAGCGCCTCATCAGGATACTCATAAAGTTGAACAAACAGTCCATAAGCCATGCTTCTGTGCATGGCCATCTGACTCGCATCATTCTCTGTCATGTCGTTTCTTGCATCTATATTCAATCAGGTCGCTGGCGAGCCTAAGCATTCGCCCTGGGGTCAATAATCTTGACGGGACTCACTTCGTCGCTACCCGCAAAACGACCATTACTGTCATCTGCTATGGGGTGTGCTTCATTTCCGGCCATGTGCCAATCAATCGTCTGTGGATCTCTATCAAAACCACCAAAGTTATCTTCCCACTTGTAGGCAATCAGAATATCCATCAGTTCTGATGGCTCACCCGCTTTACGCTTGGCCATTTCAGCTTTTAGAATCTTGAGCGAATCGAGCACCTGGGGTCCAAAGACCGAGATCAGATATTCATCTGGAATCCTCGGTTTGGACTCATCGATATTACCATTCTCATCAAATGCGGCAGGATTCAGCGGCGGGACATAGAAAACATTAGGTTCTGTTCCATACTCCGGGTGCAATGGAATCGCTACTTTCCATTTCTCAACCAGCTTCCAGATGGGTGCTTCCTCATCATCCCTGTAACCAACAAAGCGAAGCCGCCCGGGGCACTGACGTGCACAGGCGGGCGCGACACCCTGGTCAATGCGCGGAAAACAGAAAATACATTTCTGTGCTGTCTTAGTTTGCTCATTGAAATAAATCTTCTTGTAGGGGCATGCAGACATACAGAACCGATAGCCACGGCAGCGGTCTTCGTTTATGGTGACGATTCCGTCTTCGCTTCTTTTCTCAATCGCATTCCTCGGGCAGGCTTCAAGACAAGCCGCATTCGAGCAGTGGTTACATATCCTTGGCATATAGAAGGAATAGCCGTTGGGGTAACTCCCTCCACCCTGGTCTTCATCCCAGTTTGGACCCCATTCAGGCTTTCCGGCAGGCTGCAGGTGTGACCCTTTGCCTTTCTTACCACCCTCAAATACCTCGGTGTAGTTAAAGGCCCATGCCTCGCCAAATTCATCACGGGATGGGATGTGACCAGGTTTCGCCTTTCCGTCACGAAATCCGCCGCCCATCTCTTCCCAGTTTTTCGGTGTACCCTTGCCAGGCAATGTGTTCACCGTATTCCACCACATGTATTCCATGCCTTCATCACGGGTCCACAGGGTTTTACAGGCGATACTGCAGGTATTGCAACCAATACACTTGTTAAGATCCAGTACCATCGAAATCTGTCGTTTTGACATGAATAACTCCCTCTCTTTTAATATGGGCTCGGTTAGCTAGGCTAGCCTGCTTCGCCAATCACTAATTGATCCCCGCCTGCGGCATAGGATTTGATACCTGCACGTTCACCCCCGGCACCATTCCAAATGACGACTCCATAGGCCATTTCTTTCCCAGAGGATAGCTGGGCTATGCCTTCCTTAGTATCTATCTTCAGGGGCCTGGCGATAATCACTTGCCAGGTGTTATTAGCCCACTGCTCAGTACAAACCACCATCTCCTGATCCACCGTCCGGGATGTACCGATCCCCTCGGCAACAATATTTCTTCCCTGCTCGCCTTCATCAGCACGCCAGTAGAGGATATTCACCGGCATTCCTGGAGCCCCCATAAGTGTAACGGGCGCGCCCGGCACACTCGCCAGCATAACCGCCGCACCATCACTAAAAATACTATTGTCGTGACGATTTTCATCCTGATTTGGGTCGGTCCACTCCAGTCTGAAAGCAACAAACCGGCCATTATGGGCTGCGCTGAGACTAACTTCCTTTACCAGGCCATAGGGTTTGCTCTCCCACTCACTGCGAATTGCCTGAGTCGGTTGCATCGCGACCGGAGTCGGATTCATGGGCAGTATATTCGGCTGAATTTTTTTCCAAAAATCAGACTTGAGATCCCTGAGCTGTTTCAAGTCAACATTCTTAATATATTGTGCTTTCATATTCGTACCATTAATCGTTCATTATTTTGTCTAAGACTAGCTGGCCAGGCGACGAACATCCGCCCGCGCTCCCTTGTCAACATTGGTTGGCTGGTAAAACCCTACTGAATATTTCAAATGACCGTAGTTACCGACCATACCCAGTGGCTTAATCTGCGATGCCTGAACCGCAGCATGGCTATGCCCGCCACTGAACATATATCGCTCCCAGGCATGATAACTATGTAACTGATAACGCTGCATTAAAGGCGTGGTTTTTATGTGTACCTTGAATGATCCAACGTCGTTATACACTTCAATCATTTCATGATCGGCAATACCGCGCTCAGCAGCATCCTCATCATTCATGTACATAATGGGCTCACCGCGCTGCAGACGCAGCATCAGCTCGTTATCCCGCATAAATGAATGAATCGACCAGCGGGCATGACCACAGGTCAGGCGAAATGGATGGTCTCCACCCATGGCAGGCGGTGGCACATATACCGGCAATTCCTCTCCAAACTCAAGGAACCAGTCATGGTCCAGATAGAATTGGGTACGCCCCGTCAGGGTATACCAGGGAATTTTCTTAGCAACATGGTCCGACGAATCAGCATGTGGCTTACCCGGAGTGAACTCATAGGTGGCTCTTGAAGTAGGACTCCTTCTGCCACCCTCATTGACCCAGTTTACCTGGCCCTTATCACGGAACTCCTCAAAGTCCACACCCTTGTAGGCAGGGCTGGTTGCCAGTTCGAATTTCACAAACTCCATGGTGTCGACATCTTCGGGATACTTTCCATTTTCAGTAAATACATCATAAATATCACCGAGACTCCTGGTCAGTCCCAGGTCTGTATCCTCGTACTCGGTGATTCCCATGCCGGGCGCCATCTTTTGAATGCGTTTACATAATTCAGCGAAAATCCACCACTCCTGACGAGATTCAGCAATTGGTTCCACCGCCTGCTGGCGCATTACATGGTAAGGCGAAGCAGAATCTGAGTACTTGATCGCAGATGATTCGTAGTAGCCAGCCGCCGGCAGGACATAGTCAGACTCAAGGGCAGAAGAACTCATATGGAAGTCAATGGTCACTACAAGCTTCAGCTTTGGCCACAGATTTTCACGCAATACATGATTCATGCGGGTCCTGCGTAGCAGATTAGATCCACATTCAACCAGGATTCTCGGATCCTCCCCTGGTTTTGGCCAGATTGGCATCCAGCCTTTTTCGAGACCTTCCATAATGTACTCGTTGGCCGTTTTTTCACCCGGAACGGGTGTCCAGCGGCTCGATACTTTGTCAAGCCCGCCATGGACATACAGCCAGGTTGCACCCGGGATCACCCGGTGTTTACCATTTAAATACTTGGTCGGGAAGCCGATGGGACTTCCGGATTCTATGATGCCACCAACAAAGACGCCCCCGCCCACCTTACCGGTATTGCCAGTCAGGGCTGACAGCAGGAATATGGCTCTTTGCAGCAGGTCACCGTGATATATTTTTGGCATACCCCAGCCACACTGGATGAGTGCAGTCTCTGAATTCGCATAGATTGCAGCAATCTTTTCGAGGGTCTTGGCGCCAACACCGGTAACCTGCTCGCCATACTCAGGTGTGTTATCTGCAAGGCTCCGTTTCATCAATTCAAAAACGGTTGTAACTTCTACGCTTTCACCACTTGCCAGATTAACCTGCCACATACCTTCCAGCGCCGGGTCAGTGTCACCAAGCACCAGGGTCTTATCTGCTGACCCCATCGAACCGGGAGGCTGTACTGCTTTGTTAGTCTTGCTATCCCAGACGTAAAAAACTTCTTCCGACCCACCTGCCTCAAGATCAGAAGCGCGTAGGAACTTCCGGTTATCCGTCCGCACGAGGAAAGGCATATCCGTCTGTTCACGCAGGAAATCTTCGTCATAGAGTTTGTCGCGAACAATGACATGCGCCATCGCCAGCGCCATGCCGTGGTCTGTTCCCGGCTCAGGGTTCACCCAATAATCAGCATGCATATGGGATGGATTCTGATCCGGAGAAACGCTGATGATGGTCGTGCCGCCATATCTGGCCTCCGACAAATGGTGCGCATCGGCAATTCGTGTGGAAGATGGGTTGTAAATCCACATGATGATGCAGTCGGCCATCATCCTGGAATCCGAAGTGGCATTGTGAAACAGGGTGCCCGTAGTCATGCTGGCACCATTGTGGGCATCACCAATATCACCATAGGGCTCAAGGGTTACGCCGCCTATTGTGTTGGCAAATCGCACCTTGGCTTGTGTTCCCTGGGTCCCCATGGGCAAAACGATCCGATCAGCACCTTCATCCCTAACCACCTCTACGGTTGCCTTGGCAATATCAGTCAGGGCTTCATCCCAGCTGACCCTTTCCCATTTTCTCGAACCTCGTTCACCCACGCGTTTCAACGGATAACGTAATCGGTTTTCGCTGTACATCTGATTGCTGAAGGCGGCCCCTTTTTGACAACCCTGGGGGTTGTCATCTGCCAGCCCCTTATGCAGATGTTTATAGGTGGCATTCTGCTCTTCCCGCCAGACAATGCCTTCCTTAACATAGAGCTTCCAGGAACAGTTGTGGTTACAGTTACAGCTGTGCGTGCTGCTTACGACCTTGTCCCAGGTCCACTTGTCCTTATAGACATCCCGCCAGTCACCGTATTCAACTCCTGCAGCTACTGCTCCCCCACCTTGTGCGGACGCGGCAAACGTTAACCTGCTGAGAGATAACGAAACAGCTGAGACAGAAGCATTCTTGATAAATTCTCGTCTGGTTTGCACCATGCTATTTACCCCATTAGTAGAGTGATTCATTGGATATCAATCGATCTATTTCTGAATCACTCAATTTCAGAATATCGCGAAATACGTAATCGTTCTGTTCACCAACGGTCGGTGTATCACCGGTTATTGTTGGTGGTGTTGCGGACATTAGCCATGGTGTGTTGTAAATATCACAGTCATCCCAATTGGGCGACTCATGGTGATGGACATGACCGCGCTCTGTAAACAACGGATGCTTGTCCCGGTCCTCCATGGACAAGAGGGGCGCAGTACACACACCTTCCTGCTCAAGTGCCGTCAAGACGTCTTCCCTTTCTCTATCCCGGCACCACTCCGTCAGGATGGCATCCAGTTCATCAACCTTAAGCCTTCTTGACTGAAGATCTTTGAGGTCCTCCCGTTCGAGAAGGTCCTGGCGATCAATGGCCCGGCAAAGTCCCTGCCATTCCTGATCACTGGTTACGCTGACCGCTACCCAGGTGTCATCACCGCGGGTCGCGAAAAAGTTGTGCGGTGCATATTCTGGATGGTAGTTACCCTGGATACCTATATCCGAACCTGTGAGGGCATGCTCCATGATCATTTCCCCGATGGTAGCGGTGGAACTCTCAATTTGGCTGACATCGACGAACTGTCCCTTGCCACTCCTCGACTTGTGAATCAGTGCAGCAAGAGTGCCGATAGTACCCTGCATGGCCATGTTGGTATCGCCCAGTCCAAAAGATGTGAAACCAACAACATCATTGGTTTCCGGGTAACCCGTTATGCCTTCAATTCCAGAGTAGGCGGTGGCGATGGATGCAAATCCCTTCATGTAGTTGAGCGGCCCCTCTTCACCGGCCATGCTCATGGACATGAGTACGATCCCTGGGTTCAACTTCTCCAGCTCATCGAAGGCAAGGCTATTTTTGGCCATCACACCAGCGGCGAAATTTTCCATGACCACATCACTTTGTTTGACCAGTTCCTTGACCAGCCTGACGCCATCGGGATCCTTCAAATTGAAGGTTGTAGACAACTTGTTGCGGTTGTTGTGGCAGAAATAGTAGCTGTAGGGTTCGAGGCGCATGTTGTCGAGACGTTTGTTGGTTTCGACCCGAATCACCTCAGCGCCCATATCCGCCAACAACTGTCCCGCCATGGGACCGGCCCAGTTCCAGCCAAAATCCAGCACTCTGATTCCCTCCAGTGCATCACCTCTCTCACCCCCACTCACAGTCATCTTGCGAGGTTCCCAGTGAGAAGCGTCAATGGACTTAATGTCCGGACCAGGTTGCGGCGCATTAGCCTTTATTTCGCAGGGCGTTTTCGATAAAAGCACACCCATCTTCGGAAATCTTGCATCCTTTTCCCCTAGCGTAACCTCGCTCCAGAAGTTTCTGTAGGCGAACTGTTCGCTGGCATAAACCTCATCGACATGGTTGACAACACCCATGATGATGTCCGTATCCATCGTCATCTCTAACAGTTGAGTACGGGTGTTCTGCATCAACCATTCTTTAAAGTGAATATGCGCAGGTTCCTCTGTGTCGCACCTCGCCAAATACATAGCATCACGCTGGTTTTCACCATTCGACCATTCCGGGTCACCCATCAGCTTTAGAAATTGCAGCCACAGTCGGCCGTGGGGGCTGGCAATCACCAAATGGCCATCAGCGCACTCGTAGAACCCGGAGGGATAGATCCCGGCCTTGTTCGTTTTACCGGCACGAACCCACTTGCCACCCATCTTCTTGGATACGAGGGCCATGGCGCCACATTGATAGGCCAGAACCTGGGTGGAGGAGATATCAATGCCCTGTCCAAGTCCCGATTTCTCGCGTTCAATCAGTGCACACAGAGCCGCTGCCATACCATTAAGGCTGGCCTGGTAATCAGCCTGATCAAAGGGCATCTTCAGCGGCAAGGATCCAGCTATGCCCAATCTTGCTGAGAGAGCACTGGCAGCCTGAACACAGATATCCGTACCTTCCTTGTCCTTCCAGGGGCCTGTCCGGCCGTAAGGAGACAGGGAAACCACAACCAGATGGGGGCACTCCTCCGCCAGTGAATCACTGTCCAGAGCCCATCCAAGTCGCTGCGCATTCGGCAGGTTCTCGATAAAGACATCAGCGCTGGCCAGCAGCCTTAAGAACTGCGCCCTGTCTTCCGCATCGTTCAGGTCTGCGGTTAAACTGGATTTACCCGCATTCAGATAGTGGAAGAAACCACTGGTCTGTTCACCACCGGCAGTGGTTGCATAGGGTCCACGATGGCGCCCCTGCTCTCCCCCCGGTGGTTCAACCTTGATCACCTCGGCACCCATGTCAGCAAACAACCGCGCACAGAAGGGTGCCATAACGCTGGAGCCATACTCAACAACTCTCAGGTGATCGAGTGACCCCATTGTCAGACGTCTCCTTTCTGAGGCAGCTGAACGGTCAGTTTCCCTTCACTGGTTTGGTCGTCACGTTGGGTAATCGTCTGAATCTTAAGATCCACCAGGGCCTTGCCATCTTCAATACGCTTGTCCATAACCTCGGCGTGCAATCGAATCAGGTCACCCTGCCAGTGGAAGCCACGGAATTCGATGTTCATGGCGCGGAAACGCCCGTGATCACCCATCCAGTTCATAATCAGTTGGACATACCAGTTGAGTCTTTCAAAACCTGCTTCATAGGCACCGGGCATGCCGAGGTACTTTTGGCATCGCTCATTGGTCCAGTGGAGGGCAACTGGTGGTTCCGGGACATTTTCCTCGTTGCGTATAGCCAGGTTCGGAGAACGTTCATTGAGCGCTAGTGCCAGTTCGTGGCCGACAATCCAGCCACCTGAACCCTGTGCCAATTCGAAGGCCATCTTGCTGGTCAGCGTAATGGGACCCTTGACGATATGCGGCACCTGATCACCGACATTCACATCCTCAAAGTAAAGCGGTGTGCTGCCCTGGATATTTTTCAGGTTCTGGCTGTGGTATTCCGCCCAGACCTCGTCAAGCTCATCTTCCGTCCACATCTTGCGCTCAATCGACTTGTACTTGGATGACTGACTGGCGTTCTTACGTGAAAAACGGTGCCAGGAGGTTCTGTAGGTTCCCTTGTATTCACCATCCATATTGTGAGATACGGTTTCGTAATCCTGGATCGCAGCCTTACCACCGCCGAAGCGGCTGTTGATGACTACGGCATCCTTCAGGCAAGTGACGCCCCTGATTTTTTCATCAACATACATGGGCTCACCCCATTCGAATTCACAACCACGCCAGATGGTGTGACATCCTGGGAAACCGTCGGTTGCTCCGTTCACCAGTTCCGTGGAATACAACATGATCGGTGGTGCAATCACACGACCATAGGATGATTTTGCGGCATAATCCTGATCATAAAACAGCGGATTCATATTAGCCGCCCCCTGAGCCATGGCCCGGGCACCATGAGCTGTCACCATAAAATTCGGCCGCTTGTCTTCTGAGCCCTGCTTTTTATCAATGGACCCGCCGCGACCGCCCTGCATGGAACCTCGTTCGGTACGTTCCATCCCTTTACGTTCCAGCAATCGTTCCAGACTCGCTTCTGTTACTTCTCCGTGAATTTCACCTTCTCTTAGTGCCACTTTTAATTTCCTCTTAGTAAATGTAGTGCGCCCCTTGTTACTTCATCAAGGCACCCTGGTTAAATTTGGGGTTTGGCTCCAGTACTAAATCGTATGATTCAATACCCTAGCCATCTTCCAGTCTTAAAAATCTCTTTGCGTTGTCATATAGCACCATCCGCTTGGTTTCCTCTCTGATATCCAGCGCCAGAAATTCTTCTTTACAACGTTTCAAGCCGAGGCCATTGGTGCCAAACAACACCTTGTCTCTGCCACGGGATGAATCCATGAATTTGATCAGCCGGTCATCCAGCGAATGTGGATAGTAAGCTGAAATATCGCCGTATACATTTGGGTGGCGCCACAACATCGAACACCACTCATCCACCCAGGGCCACCCGGTATGCGAAAGGTTGATCCGTAATTCCGGGAATTCGATTGCCACGTCATCAGCCAGCATTGGTCGACCGCCGTCAGATGGTAACACTTCTGCCGACTGACCCACCTGAAATCCCACGGCAATATCCAGTTCCATGCACTTGGCATACAGAGGATAACAGCGCCTGTCATTCGGCGGTACACCATAGGATAAGGGGTGAAACCAGACGTAGTTAAAGCCCAACTCTTTGACGCAGTACTCAATTTCCCCGAGACTATCCATTATTCGGAACGGATCATAACTCGCTGCACCCATCACTCGCCCGCCGGATTCTTTGACGGCCTCACCAATAGGGTCTACGGGTGTATTAAGAATGAACTCTCTGTGCCAGTAGTAAGACCACATTTTGGTGGCACAAACAGAAATATTTGAGTAACCCAGATCGTCCATGGTTTCCATACACTCAGCAACGGAATCATGCCCCTGTAACGGCATTTTCGATGACTCTTTTTTGGCTGAGGGCTCCTTTTTAGCCTGACCCTCTTTTTTAGTTGAAGGCTCTCCTGCAGCCTTCTCCTTGGGCTTCCTGCCACCCTTACCTAACACCTTAAAGGTAGTCTGCAGCATGATCTGCATTTCTTTGTACTTAAAGGGGTTAGCATCCTCCGGCGTACCGATCTCATTGAAATGGTTCATGATGTCAATGGTCGGATAATCTTTTAAGTCAGCCACAGGTCATACCTCCATGGCAATGGTGACACCATACCGCCCAGCCTGGGGTCACTGACCTCAACCGGAGAAAAAGCGTCACATATTTCTCGCATGTGATACCGAGGTAGCTCAATTCGACACCCCTGCTGCTGATGATTTCAACTGCTCGGCAAGATATGCACCAATCCTCTTGCGGTGATAATCAGCATCGCCCAGGTAGACGGCATTTGATCTCGCCTGGCGAAGCAGTAGATGGACATCCAGCTCCCAGGTGTAGCCAATGCCTCCATGTAGTTGCAACGCTGCTTCAGTCGCTCGGGTCGCCGCATCACTAAGCCAGGCTTTAGCCGCAGAAACCTGCGGCGAAGATTCATCCGGGCGTTCCTGCAAAGCAAGACACGCGCCATATAAAAGGCTTCTGCCCACTTCTTCATCCATTTTTACATCAGCCAGTCGATGACTTACCGCCTGAAAGCTCCCTATGGGACGATTGAACTGATGTCTCTCCTTGGCGTATGCGTTAGTCATCTGCAGCGCTGTTGTTGTAACCCCCAACAAATCTGCTGATATCAGTGTCGTCCAGAATTCATAGGTCCGCTGCAGAACGGCTTCAGCCTCGTCCGCATCACCAAGGATATCCTCAGTGGAGAAGGCAACATCCTTTAGTTCCAGTTCAGAAACACACTGGGCATCAATGCGTTCCATGGGTGTAATTGTCAGACCCGGCGCATCTGCTGCCACCTTGATTAGAACACCCTTATCACCGAGCCGAGAAGCTACCAGGAAATGGTCAGCCACATCTGCATCCGGGACCAGAATTTTCTGCCCGGAAATCACACCTTCGTCACCAGACATTGTGGCTCTGGTCGAATTGTTTTCCGGACCATAATCACCGTTTGCCTCGTCCATGGCGAGAGAAACAAAATGCTGCCCAGTCATATGTGAACCAAGCAGCTTAGGCATGCTGTCCCCTCCACACTGGTCAAGGGCATAGGCGCTGGCCAGCGCACTGCAAAGCCTTGAAGGAAACAGCACTTGTGCCGCTTCTTCCACTAACATGGCCGAGGTCAGTAGCTCAAGGCCACTGCCACCCTTATCCTCACTAACCGCAATCCCGATCCAGCCCATGTCGACAACCTGCTGCCAAAGGGCATCGCTGACTTTTACCGGTCCATCATCTAACGCGCGCCGCCGTTCGGACAGATCCCATTCCTCGGATAAAAATTTGGCCACGGCATCTCTGATGGCAAGCTGGTCTGAGCTAAATTGAAATTCCATATACTTAATCTTCCACTGAACGTGGTAACTCCAGAACACGTTCTGCAATTACGTTATGCATGATCTCGCTGGTGCCACCACCGATGCTGTAGCCAAGCGAGTCAAAAAAGCCAGCTACCCACCGTCCACGATTGAGCACATGGGGTGATTTCTTGGTTAGTGCAGCGTAGGGTCCGGCTATTTCCAGCGCGCTCTTAGCCATTGCCTGGCGGAGCTTTGACGAAAACAGTTTCCCCACCGATGCCTGGGGTCCTGGTTTCTGACCCTTTAACTGCTCACTCAGGGTGCGATATCCAAGATACCTCAAGCCCTCAATTTCAATCCAGTATTGTGCGATCTGGTTGAGCGTCTGGGGGTCTTCAAGGGCTGGTTTCCCGCTACGCGTTCCCGCCTCTACGAGTTCCAGTAGCTTTTTGAAATTGTTTTCCAGGGCGACGACCCCGGACAGACCACTGCGCTCATTATCCAGCGTGCTGCGGGCGATGGCCCAGCCACCGTGCAACTCGCCCACCATATTTCCCCTGGGAACCTTGACCTCGTCAAAAAAGACCTCGCTGAAATGACTGCCTCCCCCAGCATTTCGCAGTGGTTGTACAGTAATCCCTTCGCTCTTCATATCCACCAGCAAGTAGGTGATGCCTTCTCTTTTGGGCGCATCTTTATCGGTTCGAACCAATAGCACGCACCTGTCCGCGATAGGCCCCACACTGGTCCATACTTTTTGCCCGGTCACGACGAACTGATCATCTTCCACAACTGCAGCGGTCCGCAGGGATGCCAGGTCACTTCCAGCACCTGGCTCACTAAAGCCCTGGCACCAGATATCATCGCCCCTGAGGATTCTCTTCAAGTGTTCCTTTTTCTGGTCCTCATTACCATGTTGAATCAGGGTGGGCGCAACTATTGTCAAACCAATCGTATTGATTGTCGGGGGAAGGTGGGCACGGGCAAGCTCTTCATTGACAATCACCTGCTCCGTCAGGCTGCACTCGTAGCCACCGTAAGCTTTTGGCCAGGACATTCCGACATAACCCGCTTCATAAAGATGCCGCTGCCAATCGCGCATTGCCTGTATAGGGTTTCTATCACCCTTGTCATCAATACCTTTCATGGTTCGAGTAGCTAGATCTTTGTTGCCCGCAATCCAGTCCCTCAGTTTCTGTCGATATGCTTCGTCCTGTTCTGAAAAACTTAGATCCATATTTCAGTCCGCCTGTTTTTGCTGTTCTACCATTTTTCGCGCATCATCCTGCAAACTTGCCTTACGCACCTTTCCTGTTGGTGTCATCGGAAAGGCTTCGAGACATATCAACGCCTCCGGCACCAGGTATTTCATCGCTTTGAGTTCAGTAAAATATGTCTTAATCTCATCCAGCGTGATTTCCTTACCGTCATTGGAAATCACATAGGCACAAACTTTTTCGCCCATTCTCTCATCCGGCATGCCGACGACCGCAGCGTCACTGACGCGGGGGTGTGCACTCAGCAGGTCTTCAATCTCCTTGGGATAGATCTTAGACCCCCCTCTGTTAATAACTTCCTGCTCTCTTCCAGCGAAGGAAAGAAAACCGTCTTCATCGACCTGCCCGAGATCTCCCGTATAAAACCAGCCTTCATCATCTCTCGTCTCGGCAGTTTTTTCGGGTTGATTGTGATATCCAACAAACAGCGTTGGACCACGAAAGCAGATTTCTCCTATCTCCCCTGTCTCAAGTTCTATCTCCCGGTTCGTGGTATCGACAATCTTCAGTTCTACCCAGGGAACAGGTCGACCTACTGTCTCTCGTATTTTTTCCTCCGGGTCACCTGGAAAGGTCATACAGTGCACCAGGTTCTCGCCCATACCGTAAGTATTACCTGTTTTTATTCCCCAGAGATCTTCAAGCCTCGATATCAATTCCGGCGCGCTGCGTGCACCCCCAACACCCACGCCGGTAATGCTCGACGTATCGTATTTCTCGAAATCCGGGTGATCGATTATGCCAATGACGTGTGCTGGCGTACCAGACAGGTTTGTCACTTTTTCATTCTCGATAAACTCTAGAATCATGGTTGGATTGTAGCGATCAACAAGTACCATTGGGCTGGCGCCAAAGGCGCAACCGTAGGTCGCAAAATGGCCAAAGCTGTGCGTCATGGGTGAGCATGCCAGGCTTACCTTGTCAGGACTCATGGCTGACATCATTTCCGCGGTCAGTATCATGCGTGATATCAGGGTGTTATGGGAATGCAGGAAACCCTTCGGGTTACCCGTCGTGCCAGACGTAAAATTGAGATAGAACACATCATCCGGGCTGATCTTGATATCATTCAGGCGTGCATGATTGCCACGACCCATCTCGATCATTTCCTCCAGTGAGCGTTCTCCTGCCTGGGGCTCTTCTCGAACAACAACAAAGGTTTTTACCCGATCAATTTCGGATACCGCACTACGCATCTGGGCCGCATAGTCCTTATCCCTGTATTCACCACAGACAATAACAGCGTCGGTCTCATTGAAACTGCATAGATTGGTCAATTCTCTTTCGCCGAAAACCATGTGCAGCGGCTGTATCACGGCACCAATCCTGGACAGGGCGATCTGCAGGAAGCAAAACTCCACCCAGTTGGGTAACTGCACAGCAACGATATCCCCCTGACAAATTCCCGCTTCCAGCAAACCAGCCGCCAGAGAAAGGGACTCTTCCTGCCATTCCCCCATGGTGTACTTGCGCTCAGTGGTTATAAGTACCGTCTGGTCCGCGTGTGATGTGACCATTTCATCAAAAGAACCATGGAGGGTTTCATCCTTCCACAGCCCTAATTGCCTGAACCTGTCCCCATATTCTTTACTGAAAGCTGGGAATATATGCCTTGTCATTAGTCCGTCCTGATTATGTCGCACTCGATTACAATGATGACCTGTACGCAGCCATCCAGGGTCCAAAATCTAACATAGTGACCGTGGCGTTCCAATCTAACTGGGGGGAAACAGTTTGATAACAATCTGGAACACCACTGACCACTAATTTCTTGCCGATCACTAGTCACCGGTTGTTCGAATTAGGACAAAAATCAATGTGCACGGCCGATCGTTTAGCAAGCATCATCACACTAGTACAACGCGTTGTATATTGCAACATGTTGTAATTAAAAATTACAACGTTTTGTGACTCACAACTCAGCAGGTGGAATTGGAACAGGAATCACTGACTGCTTGCGGCGTCGTCAAAGCAGCGCTCCTCCATTTTGCCTGCCCTCCTTGCCCTTGACTTAATTTTATAACAAGTTATATTAATTGCAGTGCAGTTTGTTTGCGGAACCTCAGGAATAAAGGATTTTAGGTTTACCAATGGATGCGATAAGGCGGGCAAGTTGAAAAAATTTCTGTTATTCACTATATCAATCACCATATCCTCATTCACCATTGCAGACATTGGTGCCGGCAAAACGCAGTACGAGAAAAGTAACTGTCAGGCATGCCACGATACGCGGGGTCCAGCATGGGAAGAGTCAGTCGACGATCAGCTCTCTAAAAAAGGCCCCGAATTATGGTATGCAGGAAGCAAGTTTAATAGATCCTGGCTAGAGACCTGGCTCGTAAGCCCAAGCCCTATCAGGCCGATGCAGTACAACTCAATTCTGGAAAAGAATACTGGCGATCATGTTGCGCTTGACGCAGCCAGCGCCGAGGCGATTGCAGACTATCTCATGTCGCTCACATCGGATGCCGTTGCAGGGGGCAAAATTAAGCCGAAAGCACGCGCCAAGGGTAAGCTGATTTTCAAAAAGAAGATGTCCTGTAACGGCTGTCACCTGTACCAGGATAGGAACGAAGTGATCGGGGGTTTATCTGGCCCTTCACTGGTTGCTGCGGGAGCGCGCCTCAATCCTGACTGGATCTACGCTTATCTCACGAATCCAAAGGTCTTCAAGCCGATAGGAAGAATGCCGGGCCTGAAAGGTGTGATGAGAACAAGAGATATTAAAGAAGTTTCCTCGTACATAAGCAGTTTTTAGGAAGGATGAGAGGATGAAAAATACTATTACTCTATTGATACCTTTAATGCTGATGGCCGTGGCAGCAAATACCAGCGCCACCCAGCCAAGCGAGGTGTACAACTATTACTGCGCCCAATGCCACGGTTCTGATGGCAAAGGTAATGGCCCAAATGTAACCAAGGATTTCGCCACTGACCCAAGGGATTTCTCCAAAGTTGAGGATATGCAAAAACTATCTGATGATGACATCAGGAATGTAATTCTTAATGGCGGCGCTTCCGTCAGCAAATCAAGCCTGATGCCAGCCTGGTCAGGGACCCTGTCTGATGAAGAGGTCGATGGGCTAGTCGGTGTACTTCGCTGTATTAGCCAGAGCAAGGCTAAGCTTTAACTAGCCTTGATCTGACAATAAGTTTTCCTCATTGCCTCCAATGAAGCCGTGAATAAGCGAATTTGAACTAGTCCACAAAACTAAACCATTGGTGATATTTACAATGGTCCTTAGTTGAACGCCGGATTAAATAGTCCGGTACCAAATCTTCTGTGGCGTTGGCTCGGCGCCCCCGGCCATCCATGGGCTCGGGTCCCGCGTCTCGGCGACCCCGACTAGGCGTCCCCGACTAGGCGTCCCCGACCGTCCCTGGCGCTAGCCACGTCAGATCAGGTACCAGACTCTTCAATCCTAACTACTGAAATTTGTCGAAATAATGTCGGACCTAAGCTAGATATTCAACTCCCTACCATAGGCAGACAAAACTGACTCATGCATTGATTCCGAGAGGGTTGGGTGCGGGAAAATTGTTTCTATCAATTCCGCTTCAGTGGTCTCCAGCCCCATGGCAATTACAAATCCCTGTATCAGCTCGGTAACACCAGGGCCAATCATATGGGCACCAAGCAATTCACCGGAGCTGGCATCAAAAATTGTTTTAACTAGACCATCTGCCTCGCCAATGGCATGAGCCTTGCCATTGGCAACGAAGGGAAACCTGCCAACCTTGATCTCGCGGTCTGCCAGGGCCGCTTCTGTCGACCCAATACTGGCGATTTGCGGATAACTATAGGTACAACCCGGTATTCGTTTCCTGTCCAGGGGAGCATGGTTGAGTCCTGCAATCGACTCAGCAGCTTTGACACCTTCATGGCTCGCCTTGTGCGCCAGGCAGGGTGCACCCGTGACATCCCCAATGGCGTAAATGCCAGTGGTGTCGGTCTGCTGCCGCGAATCAACGGTCACAAAACCTTTGTCAGTGGAAACTCCTGCGGCCTCAAGGTTAAGATCCTGAACATTCCCGGACACACCGACTGCGAGGATCAGTGCGTCATATTTTTCCTGCTTCCCATTGATCGAGGCGCTTACCTTTTTTGCCGAACTCTTCACTTCCTCGACGGCAATTCCAGTAAGAACCCTGATGCCTTCTTTTTCAAAAGCAGCCTGTGCCAATGTAGCGATTTCAGCATCTTCAGTGGGCAGTATCTGATCCAACGCCTCCACCAGTGTCACACTAGATCCGAGGGTAGAATAGAAACTGGCAAACTCAACACCTATGGCTCCAGCACCAATGACCAGCAATTTTCCCGGTAGGAACGAAGGCGTCATGGCTTCGCGTGCTGTCCATACCAACTTGCCATCAGTCTTGACGTGCGGCAGATCTCTTGCGCTGGCACCAGTTGCAAGGATAATGTTGGCCGCCCTGAACTGCCTGCCATTGGCCTCCACTAATCCGGGTTCAAGAAAGCGTGCAACCCCGACTACAACGTCTATGCCATTTTTGCGCATCAGATGTTTTACGCCCTGACTCAGTTGTGCTGCTACGTCTCTCGATCGCTGCACCATGGTACCCAGATCAATATCAAAGGACCCGACGCGAATCCCGACGTCACCGGCTTTTTTGATTTCGCGAAGAACATCGGCCGAATGCAGCAGTGACTTGGTTGGTATACACCCCCAGTTCAGGCAGACACCACCCAGTTCACCCTTTTCAATCAACGCCACCTGCAGACCCAGTTGCGCACAGCGAATGGCTGCCGTATATCCTCCGGGGCCACCTCCGATAATCAATACGTCATATTTCCCGGGCTCTATCTCTGTCATATTTCTATACCAGTAACCTGTATGGGGCTGAAAGCAGCGACGTGACCTCTGACAGGAATTCAGCTGCTGGCGCACCGTCCAATACGCGATGATCCCAGGTCAGCGACAGATTCATCTTCTTTGTCTTTATCGGCCGATCACCATCCCATTCCACACCATCGAAAATTCGATTTACACCGAGGATGCCTGACTGTGGTTCATTAATAATGGGCGTAAATGAATCAACGCCGAACATGCCCAGCGTGCTGATGGTAAAGGTTCCTCCGGCATAGTCATCAAGGCCGAGGGAGCCTTCCTTAGCAGCAGTCGCAAGCCTTTTACTTTCGATTGCTATCTCTTTCAAGGTTAACTTATCAGCATGACGGATCACCGGGACAACGAGACCTTCCGGCAAGGCAACTGCAATTCCTATGTGATATTCCCGGAGCAAGGTAATTTCCTTTTCAGTGAAGATGCTGTTCATCCGGGGGTGTTTGAGTAACGCAACAGCAGCGGCTTTCACCACCAGGTCAGTATAGCTTGGTCTGATTCCCTCGCTCTCCCATTCAGCGACAAGTTGCTCACGTAACTTAAAAGCATCATCCATGATGGCTTCCATATCCATACTGAGCTGAGCACTTGACTGCAGGCTGGCATGCATTCGCTGGGCAATGGTTCTGCGCATACCCTGTACTGGAACTGTATCCCCCGGGACCACGCCCATCTTTGTCCTGGAAACCGATCCGCCACTGGATGAGGAGTCAGTGACCACAGTATCCAGATCAGCCTTGGTAACTCTTCCACCCGGCCCGCTTCCCTTTATCGATCCCAGATCAATTCCTCTCTCAGCAGCAAGTCGCCTTGCCAGCGGTGATGCCTTGACCTCCCGGGCAGGGGCGTCGACACCCTTACTTTTCGCGGCCACGACATCCGCCCCAATAATCCTGCCACCTGGACCCGTCCCCTGAACCTGTGTCAGGTCAATTCCATTTTCACGGGCCAATCGTCTTGCAGCAGGGGATGATTTCACGCTGCCAATGGCCATTTCTGGTTTTTCCTGTGCGGGTCCCTGACTGGACTCAATTCGCGCCTGTGATATAGCTTTTGCTTCATGCTCCACTTCTGCTGAGGTGGCCTGCATTTCGTCTGGGATTTTTTCACCCGACTCAAACACATAGCCGACAATATCACCCGGCTCCAACATGACGCCTGATTCAACCTGATGTTTTACGATGCCCGACACCTCGGCATCCACATCCAGGTTCACCTTTTCGGTCTCCAGCGCATACAACATTTCTCCCTGGTTGACCGTATCCCCATCTGCTATGTACCACTGTGCAACCATCCCTTCGGTCATTGTCATGCCGACCTTGACCAGGTATATCTCTCTTGGCATTTACGTTACCCCACTCACATGTGACCTACAAACGCGCCACTACCAGCAGCGAGTTTCATTGCTTTTTCGATATCAATAACCAGCGGACCGGTCAAGGATATTTTCATTTGAAATTTTTGACCTGGCCTGATACTTCTCTCTCTTTCACCATCGACAGCAATAACGCAAGGACCTTCAAAATCCATCACTTCGTTATAGGCAACCGGATTGCAACTTTCGACCCTGACTTGCTGATAGAGGCCCGGTGCTATTGGCGCATTGACAAAACGATTACCCTTCCCGAGGCTAAGCAGCAAACCACCAGGCTCTACTTCAGTTAACGGGTGCATCAGACCACCAAGGGCAGTGATACCGACGGCAGCAGGATCCGCCCGGGTCAGTACCGCTGCCTGCAGTTCATCTCCTTCGAGCAAAGCCCTGGCTCCAACAAATGCTTCGCTGGTCACCACTGCATCTATTAAGGCAATATCCGGAGCATCTCCGTCGATAGTAATATCAATTAATTTCGTCGCCTCTGTTACCTCGTCTAGCGGTATTTTACCGGAGGCAATCAGTCCCAGTGCTGCTCCGGCGACCGTTGCTTCGGCAAAACGGGGGAAAACATTGTTGGTGCCAGTCGAAACAGGCAGCAGAATCGCATCGCGCCAGCCCTTGGTAAAAGCTCGGCTTGTGCCATCTCCACCCAGGATCAGTGTCGCGATACAATCAAGTTCTCTTAAAGCTTTCGCGGCACGTTCCGTATCGAGTGCGGTCGCTGTTTTCGGGCAGTCAACCCTTGTCGTCTTATACTCTCCCTGTAAATCATCCAGCGCACTTTGGGCCACATTATGAGAGTCGTCCATATAGGCAAAGTGATTTGCGCCCGCATTGATTGCCCCCACGAGCGCTCGCCTAACAATTGCACTCTTCTCCCTGTTATCAAATACGGATGCTTTTGCTACAAGCCGGCGCACATCCTTTCCAGAGGACGGGTTAACGACAATACCAATCGGTGACTGCGGCATCATTGAGTCTAGGCAACCAGTCCCTACAACCTAAACCAGGGTAGGCCAGTCACTATGACAGCGGGGTGACCGTCCCAGACATATCACCCTTCCCCTCATCATTATAGAGAACAGAATAGTTACGCCTGGTGAACAACCATTTGCCATCACATCTCTGGTATTCATCTGCATAGGAACCAATATTGAACATGCCTTCGCTCGTCCCCGCAGGTCGCAAATGCTCACTCAGGTACCATCTGCCCGTACCAGTATCACCATCAATGAACAGCGTTCCCTGATAGACAAGCTGCGCAACAAAATCAAAACCAGCCATCGCCTGTTCCCAGAGATTGACGATATTCTCTTTCCCACTGACATCACCTAGACCTGGCAATGACCAGGCACTATCCTCAGCCCATGTCCCGGCCCATTGATCCTTGTCAACCCGGTTAACGGCGTCGGCATACAAGGCCACCAGTTGTCTTATCTCCAATTCATCCGCTACAGTATTAGTCATCTTTTTTCTCCGTTAAAAAATCAGCCCTTGGAGTGCCCGTTTCATCATAAACAGGCTCCTCAAGCTCAACCTTGTATTTCAATACATCAGCAGCACGAAGTCCAAAGCTACCAATAGCATCCCGCATATCCGTATACCAGTGGTTATTAAAATGATTGCTAAGCGCCTCTTGACTTGCCCAGCGCTCGAAAACCCGGATACGCCCCTCAGTCGTCGGATCAGGACACCAGTCATAGTCCAGACATCCATCCTGGGTAAGCGCACCATCAATCAGCGGTCTGCCCGCTGCCATTGCTGCAGACATCTTCTCCGGATCAATATCAACCGTACCGGATATAATAATTTTCACTGTCTTTCTCCTGCGATAGGTTAAATTTCATCTCGATATTGTGTCCTGAGTACATCACAAAATTTGTAGTGAGTCATGTGAAAAGAAAGAATCAAAGGCTTTCAGCCAACATCTCACCAAAACGGCAGCCTTGACTGGTTCTTTCCAGCTCCATACGATTGTGAACATGGAGCGGTCTTGCATATAGGAAGGGTCATGCCAGTATGACTGCACCAGGATATCCATCACAGAAGTGGCAGACTAGAGGAGAGGCAGAGAATGAGCAAACCGTTTCGATTTGGCGTACAGAGTTTCAATGCTGAAAGCGGTACCCAGTGGAAGGAAAAGGCCAGAAAAACTGAGGCACTTGGATATTCCGCATTCCACCTGGCAGATCATATCATCGGCCCCGGCCCCGCACTGGAGCGATCTGGCCACCCAATTCAATCGCTAGCGGCGGTACCTGCCATAGCCTACGCAGCAGCGGCAACCGAAACGATAAACATAGGCTGTCGAGTTTTCTGTGTGGACTATCACAATCCTGTGGTCCTCACCAAAGAGGCGATGACGATCGACCTGCTTTCCGATGGTCGTCTCGAACTGGGACTCGGCGCTGGATGGCTAGCCGATGAATACGAGGCTATCGGACTCAAAATGGATCCCCCCGGAGATCGTATCAAAAGACTGGAAGATATTATTTCCGGTATCAAGGCTTATGTTTCGGATGCTCCCCTGGCGGTGACCAACAACACCATCAACTGGCATGAATTTGAAGGCTTGCCCAAACCAGTGCAGCAACCACATCCTCCAATTATGATAGGTGGCGGTTCCCCGCGCGTATTGCGCCTGGCTGGACGGGAAGCGGATATTGTCAGTTTAAACTTCAACAATCGAGCAGGCATCATAGGTCCAGATGGTGTACAAACATCAACTGCCGCTGAAACGCGAAAGAAAATAGACTGGATAAAGCAAGGTGCTGGTGATCGCTTTGAAGACCTGGAAATTGAAGTAGGCGCCTACTTTACATTTGTGATGAATGATGTCACATCGACACTGGCCGGCTTTGCGCAGATGTTCGGACTATCTGAATCTGATATGGCTAGTCACCCTCACGCACTGTTTGGCAGTGTAGATTCCATCTGCGAAGAACTGGAAAGACGGCGGGAGACTTTTGGCATTTCCTATATAACGGTTAATGAAGATGCGATGGACGCTTTTGCACCTGTCGTCACGAGACTCGCTGGCAAGTAAGTTCCTGCATTACTACCAGGATTCCAATCATAAAGAATCATCCAATCAATACCACAAAGGTGCGCGGTCAAGCGGGAAGCGCTAGTCTGGATAATTCATGAAGGGATCGGAATTTAGTGAAGATATGACAAAGCATATTGGACTATCACCCGCCGAATCATAGCCGTAGCTATGGTTCAAGGGGGATCGTTCAATAGGCGCAGTCAGATTTTCTATAAATCCGATCAGGTACAAACTGTATTCTGGTAAAAGGCTCTCAAACTTTGACAACCTATTGAATTACAAAATGTTAACAACATTCATATGCCGCCTTCATGAAATATCCAGGCTAGTCAGGTAATGAATAAGCGATCAGGTAATCACCAGCGGGGGAAAGCGACATGAGATGGCCGCCCGCTGCAATCACTACATATTGCTTCCCGCCTGAGATGTAGGACATAGGCACGCCATTACCGGTAGTTGGCATCTCGTCAGCCCAGAGTTCTTCACCGGTTTCTATATCGAAAGCGCGAATATGTCGATCAGCAGATGCGCCAATGAATATCAGCCCTGTCCGGGTGACCATTGGCCCGCCGGTTTCTATTCCGCCTTTTATCATTGACAAGGGCCAGGGTGCCTGGTGCTTAAGTGTACCAAGCGGTATCTTCCATTTGATGCTGCCCGACACGAGATCCACTGCGGTAAGGGTACCCCAGGGTGGTTTTGTGCAGGGTGCTCCAAATCTGGAAAGGAAGGGTCTCATTTTTACACAATAGGCTGAACCAAGCTGCGGAAAGTTTACGCCGGGTCCTGAGCATTTTTCCCGGGGTACCAGCTGCAAAATCATTGCCATGTGTTTGCTATCCACGACCATGATCTTGCGTATCGGGTCAATCGCTGGTGATCCCCAATTGGCACCGCCCACGTTCGCGGGATACAGAACAAGCCCCTTCTCGGTTATGGGCGTGTAGAGGGGACCAGTCGTCAGGGAGCGCATTTCCTTTCTGCACCAGTATTTGTCCAGGGGAGTGAACCCCCATGCGTCATCGGGGCTAGTGACCAAACGGTCAAGAGGCTCTGGCTTGACTGGAAAAGGCTGTGTCGGACTCAGATATTCTCCCTCAACTGCCCCTTCCTGGGGCACAGGTCTCTCTTCAACTGGAAATAAAGGCTTGCCGGTATCCCGATCAAGTATAAAGGTCAGGCCCTGCTTGGTGATCTGCACGACAGCCGGGCGAACTTCACCCTCAACCTCGATATCCATAAACGTTGGCTGCGAGGGGACATCGTAATCCCATATGTCGTGGTGCACCGTTTGGTAATGCCAGACAACCTCACCTGTAGATCCATCTAGTGCTACAACTGAACTCGAGTAGTAATCGAGCTTTCCATTACGCTCACCACCGTAATAGTCAGGCGACGAATTTCCAGTGGGGACTATGACCAGGTTTCGCTCGGCATCCACGGAAATTGTCGACCAGGAGTTGGTTGTACCGGCCAGGTAATTTCCACCATCATCCTTCTCACGCATTCCCGGTGGAACCGGGTTCCAGCCCCACTTGAATTCTCCACTGCGCACATCATAAGCGCGCACAACACCGGACGGTACATCGGCACGAATGCTATCCTGGATATAGGCGTTAGTGACTAGCGTGTTACCAATAATGGCCGGTGCACTGGTGATCTGATATTCCGACGCCGAGTGTTCAGTCAACCCCACTGTCAGGTCTATCTCTCCATTAACGCCAAAATCCTGGCAGGGTTTCCCGGTCGCACGATCGAGGGCGATTACGCGGCCGTCAAGCGTTCCCATAATGACTCTATGCGAGCATACCTTCCCTGATTGTTGAATATCCGGGTCTGTCCACGGACTTACGGCCCGGCAGTTTGTAAGCCCTTCATCACTCATGTCGACTTCCGGGTCAAACACCCAGCGCTGTTTGCCAGTAGCAGGGTCCAGGGCAAATACTCGATTGAAAGGTGTGCAGTAATAGAGCGTATCATCCAGCACAATCGGGGTAGCGATGAAGGCAGATGCCATCTGATGCTTCCCTTCTAGACTGCTCGCACCACCGGTGGGTCCAAGGCGCACATCTCCCGAACGGTGTATCCAGGCCACTTCCAGGCCGGCAACGTTAGCGACTGTTATCTGACTGGCGCTTGTGAAGTGACCACCTCCAGGGCTACCACCATAGAAGGGCCAGTCAAGAGATTGTGGGTTCTCGGCGATCGTGCCCAGGCATATCGATATACAGAGAAAGGCCGGTAAATTCTTCATCGTGCCCGCTTACCTCATGAGAGAAGGACGTACCAGATATCATAGCGAGTTGCATGAGTGTAAAAAACCGCCATATTCGCCAAACGAATTCAGTTTCCCCTAGACAACTACTTTTGACCTCACATTAATTCGACAAATTTCAGTAGTTAGGATCGTATGCTGTGATTATCGTGGGCATCCTGGATATGGGTAACAAGCGCGGCATGGCTCTCGCCAGGACGCTTTTGGGCAATTCCCTCGGGTCTCTTACATCCCTGGGTGCATTTGATCTGGTAAATTAAGGCAAATCCACTATCAGGCTATCACTTTCAATATCGCTGTAGGGATTGATTTGAATCAGGAAATTTTTGCAAGAGCATGCCTAAACTTCTATAAAATGAACTCACGTATCAGGAGTAATTGCTGTGACTAATGAAATCTTTAACGAGGTACTCTCAGAAACAGAAGTAGCTGTCAGGGACAGTCTTAGACGCTTCGCAGAAGATGTGATGAGACCAATAGGCAAAGAATTAGATACGATGACACCGGATGATGTCATCGCCAGGGATTCCATCCTGTGGGAAGCACACCGCAAGTACGCGGAACTTGGTGTTGGGATGTTTTCCGAGGATGGGTCAATGGACCCCGTTGAGGCTGCACGACTGAGGGCGCTCTCATCAGAAATGCTGGGTTGGGGAGACACTGGGCTTGCTATCAGTCTTGGCGTTTCAGGCATGCCGATCAGCCTGGCACAGATGTCAGGGAACCCGGCACTGATCGAAAAATACAACGCCGATAAGATCGGTTGCTGGGCCATAACTGAGCCCAATCACGGTAGTGACCTGGTGGACTTTGGTGGTTCAGAAACCGATAGTGAGAACGCCCGGCGGGGTGATTGTTTCGCCAGGAAGGACGGAGACAACATCATTATCCAGGGGCAGAAGTCATCCTGGGTATCCAATGGCACCATCGCAGAAATGGCGGCACTGTACTGTGCCTACGAAGATGATGATGGTGTTAAGGGCGGCGGCGTCTTCGTCGTTCCACTGGATGTTGATGGCGTAACCAAAGGTAAACCCACCAATAAAGTCGGACAAAGGCCTTTAAACCAGGGTGAGATATTCTTCGACAATGTGGCTATCCCCGCCGATCATATGATCGCAGGTCCTGATCAATACAATGCGGTACTGGAAATGACTCTGACCGGCGCTAACGGTGGCATGGGCTCACTGTTCTGTGGCCTCGCACGCGCTGCCCTGGAGCACGCTGTGGATTATGCGAAAGAAAGGGTTCAGGGCGGAAAGCCCATCATCCAGCATCAGGCTGTCAAAAGCAGACTATTTGAAATGTTTCGCAAGGTGGAAGCCGCGAGAGCCCTGAACCTACGGGTCGTCACTCACAACGCGGTCAATCCACGGCTGGAACTTGCAATAGCAAGTAAAGTGACCTCTACCCGCACTGCAATGGAAGTTGCGACAGAAGCACTCAGTATTTATGGTGGTGCAGGTATTACAAAAGAGAATCCCATCGAAAAGCTGATGCGGGATGCCAGCGTTTCAGTTATTGAAGATGGAGAGAACACGCTACTCGGATTAGTCGCTGCCGATCGTCTTTAACACCAGGAGTTATTATGTCTAATACGCAAATCGTTTTGGATTTTATTGATGGATGGAACCGCCTGGACTGGGATGCAGTCATCGCTTTGCTGGCGGAAGATGTGATCTATCACAATATCCCGATGGAAAAGGTCATCGGTCGGGATGCAACTGCCGCAGTGATTGCAGGTATGCAGGCCGAAAGTATGGATTGGGAAGTTATCAGTATCGCTGAAAATGGGAACAAGGTATTGACCGAACGGGTTGACAACATCGGTCTCCCTGGTGGCAAGAATATTTCCCTTCCCGTCATGGGCACCTTCGAGATAGAAAACGGGTTGATAAAGGCATGGCGAGACTATTTCGATCTCGCCACTTTTACCTCTCAGATGGCCTAGCGATCGCCATAGAATTCTTTACCTGAACGCTAGACCGGGCAGGTCTTGGGCTCCAGGTCCAGGACCATGAGCAAACGGCCTACGCCGATAAACTGCCCTATGAGCATACCCAGTTCCAGTATTTGTGGATCGGTAAACTCCTCATGAAGCCTGTCAAAAAAGGCATCATCAATATCGTGATGATCCGTCGCCATTTTCTCCGCATACTCTATGGCCAGTTTTTCCCTGCTGCTGTAATTATTAGTCGCTGAATCCAGTTCAGCAATCTTGTCTTCAGTCAGGCTTTCTTCTTTTTCTGTCCCCGACAGAAATCGTGTGTTTAGTCAGGTAAAACAGTCATTGAGCCGGGCAATTTTGAGCCGCACCAGCTCGATCAGTTCTTCCTCTACGGCTTCCCCCTTCCGGGCATTGTGATACCACTTGAAAAAGCCAGAGAACAGCTCCTGACGATGAGCAATGCCCCGCATAATCGAGGTGTCGCCTCCTGCGGTCTCAACTGCCTGGACCTGGGCCAAAACCTCTGGCGGTAATTCACTGTTTTCTTTCAGACTTATTCTGGCCATGACTTTTCCTCTGTCAGCTAATACTGGAAATCCCAGTTATACTCAAATTTGTATCTCAACCTACCATGACCCGATTTTTATCATATCTTGGTAGCGTGATAAAGCCAGAGGATGACTAAATAAATGCCTAATATCTACCGCTTGTTTCACGAAGGCACAAAGCGGGGCGGAGATTTCATTCTTGATGCCGATGGTACCACCCTGGCCACCTACAAGGACCTTGAGACCCGCAGTGCCCGCTACGCAAATCGATTAGCCGGTCTCGGTTTGAATAAAGGGGACAGGGTGATGGTCCAGGTGGAAAAGTCAGCGGAAAGTCTATTCCTGTATTTTGCATGTCTCAGGGCTGGCCTTATATATCTACCGCTCAATACAGCCTACCAGCGCAGTGAACTCGAGTACTTTATTGGCAACTCCAGCCCGAAGCTTGTTATATGCGCACCAGCTAGTGAAGCGCTGTTTACCTCCATCTGTAGCACAAGTGAACCTGCCATCTGCGTTCAAACACTTGATGGTGAAGGAAAGGGATCCATCCGCGAAGAGCTTGGCAACCAAGCCGACACATTCGCCGACCAGCCCTGTGATGACCGTGATATCGCCGCCATTCTCTATACCTCTGGCACGACCGGACAGCCCAAGGGTGCGATGATCAGCCACGGGAATCTCGAGGCCAATTTAACGACCCTGCACAAAGCCTGGGGATTTACAGGCCAGGATGTATTGCTGCATGCGCTACCGATCTTCCATGTCCATGGACTATTCGTCGCTACGCACCTGGCGGTGTTGAATGCCAGCCCCATAGTATTTTTGCCCAAATTTGATGCCCAAGAGATAACCAGACTCTTGCCCCATGCAAGCGTCTATATGGGTGTACCGACTAACTATACGAGACTCCTCTCCAACCCTGAGTTCGGCAAGGGTGCGTGTCGCAATATGAGACTATTTACCGCTGGTTCGGCGCCCTTGCTGCCTCAGACGTTTGACGAGTTCAAGCACCGTACAGGTCATACCATTGTAGAACGTTATGGCATGACCGAAACGGGCATGAATACCAGCAACCCACTCAAGGGCGCCAGAAAAGCCGGCACCGTGGGGCTGCCACTGCAGGGAGTTTCATGCAAAATCATCGATAGCGCAGGTAACCCCATGGAGATAAATGAGACAGGAAGCCTGCTGGTCAAGGGGCCGAACGTATTCAGCGGCTACTGGCAACTTCCGGAAAAGACCCAGGAAGAGTTCACGGCGGATGGATACTTCAGAACCGGTGACCTGGCTTGCCGGGATGAAGACGGGTATATCTCTATTGTCGGTCGGGGCAAGGATCTGATCATCACAGGAGGTTTCAATGTTTACCCGCGGGAAGTCGAGAACGTCATCGATAAGATGCATGGAGTTGATGAATCTGCCGTTATCGGATTGCCTCACAGCGACTATGGTGAAGCTGTGACCGCCATAATCGTGAGATCAGAAGGATCTGATATTGATGAGAAGGCAATCATCCAGCATTTAAAAGCCACACTCGCAAATTTCAAAGTGGCGAAACAGGTTTTGTTTGTAGATACCCTGCCAAGAAATACAATGGGTAAAGTTCAAAAGAATGTCCTTCGCGAACAATTCAAACAATAATCGCTGCTCGCTCATGCTAATATGCGCGCTTTACTTCATGTCGTCCAAACAATGAGACTTGGCATCCTCGCATCGCATCAAGGCACAAATTTTCAGGCGATTATTGATGCATGCCAGTCTGGGCATCTTAGCGCAAAAATTGCAGTCGCTATCAGCAACAATGGAAAGTCTGTGGCTCTGGAACGTGCAAGATCGGCGTCTATCCCGGCAGTTCATCTTTCCAGCAAGAGTCACCCACAGGAAGAAGAACTGGATGAAGCGATACTGACAACCTTACTTGATCACCAGGTTGACCTGGTAGTGACCGTTGGTTACATGAAAAAGCTGGGGCCAAAAACCCTGCATCACTACAGGCAGAAAATCATCAATATTCACCCGTCCCTGTTACCTAAATATGGCGGCAAAGGTATGTTCGGGATGAATGTCCACAAGGCGGTGTTGGCTTCAGATGATAAGGAGACAGGAATCACAGTCCACTATGTCAATGAAAACTACGACAGTGGGCCAGTAATTTCGCAGACTCGTGTTCCCATAGTCATCGACGATACGCCTGAGTCACTAGCCGCAAGAGTTCTCGTCGAGGAACATAAACTGCTCATATCAACACTTAAGCAACTCACTGAAGCATCTAACTAAACCCGACTAATAGTAGAAGAGCCATGCCAATGGAAGACGAAACCAGCTCAAGATTCAGGGATGCCAGGGCTCCCATTGCTTTGATGACCTGCGAGTCCGGAAGACATCTCGCGGAAACTGTTGCAGGACATATGGGCAATGAACTGATTCCAACTGCGGAAACCTGGTTTGCCTGTGGTGAAGGCAAGTTTGAAATCAATGCCAATGTCCGTGGACATGATGTCTATATTTTCCAATCACCCATTGGCCGCCAGGATTCTCTGTCGGTATATGACCGCTTCATCATGCTGCTGCACGCTATAGAAGCTGCTGCCTTATCAGACGCCCAGTACATCACGGCTGTCATTCCATATTATCCGAATGCCAGGCAGGACAAACGCAAGGGCAGGACCCGGGAGGGTATTAGTGCCGGACTGTTCGCCCGTATGCTGCAAAGCGCTGGAGCCGACAGGGTTGTCACAACTGAAATTCACAACGATGCAATTGCCGGAATGTTCAATCCGACTTTAGCACCTGAAAAACGTTTTTCTCACCAGACGATTCGTGGAGTGGTTGAAATCCAGGAACCTTGTCGGTGACGTGGTGGTCTCTCCTGACGTGGGTTACCTCGAGCGCGCAAGGGCTTATGCCGAGGAACTGGAGGCCGACCTGGCGGCGCTTTCAAAGGAACGTGACTACTCGAAACCAAATCATGTATCCCGATCGACACTTATTGGCGATGTGCAGGGACGAAATATTCTGCTCGTTGACGATATTATTGACACAGCGAGTTCGGTTGGCGCTGCCGTTAAAGAACTGAAGACAAGAGGTGCGCGAGACATCATTGTAGCCTGCGTACACCCAGTCTTCTCTGACCCGGCCTGGGAAAGGCTACATGCCGTTAAGGACATGGCTGAGAAAGATGGATGGAATTTCCAGGTAGTGGGAACCAGTACGATTACCCATGACGATACACCAGACTGGTACCACTCATTCCAGATCGAAAAACTCCTCGCAGCTATCCTGGAGAAAATTAACTTGAGAGGGAGTGTCACAGGCGTACAGGACCAGCACGAACAGCCGGACAAACCCTGATCGGCGCCTTGACAACCATGTGGATATGTCTATCCTTGCTCCATGGAATTTCGAAGCAAGCATGCAATAATTACCAACATTACTAACTACCGCATGGTGGGTTGACGCTTGCAAGACAAGAATTAGAAACCCGCCAGAACCGGCGGGTTTTTTTTTGGCAATATCTAATCAGGCAGAAAGTATCGTGGCAGACAAGGCTAAACCAGGAAGTGACAACTTTTCGTTTTTGGAAGCGGAACACGCGGTGCTCGACTTCTGGAAAGCATCCGATATATTTCAGAAGTCCCTCCACAATACTGAAAACTGTCGTCCCTATGTTTTTTATGATGGGCCACCCTTTGCGACCGGGCTGCCCCATCATGGCCACCTGGTCGCCTCCACCATTAAGGACATTGTTCCCAGATACTTCACCATGAAGGGTTACCATGTACAGCGTCGCTTCGGCTGGGATTGCCACGGCCTCCCCATCGAGCATGAGATCGACAAAAAGCTGGGCATGTCTTCACAGGAAACCGTAAAGAAACTGGGTATCCGGGGATACAACGACGAATGTCGCAGTATCGTCCAGCGATACACGGCGGAGTGGGAAAAAACCATTACGCGGATCGGTCGATGGGTGGACTTCGAAAACGACTATAAGACGATGGAACCCTGGTATATGGAATCCGTCTGGTGGGTTGTCAAGCAACTATGGGAAAAGGACCTCATCTACCGAGGCGTAAAAGTAGTACCTTTTTCCACCGCGCTCGGCACGGTGCTGTCCAACTTTGAAATAGCTTCCAATTACCAGGACATCCAGGATCCTGCCGTCACCATATTGTTCAAACTCGATGACGATCAAAAGACGTATGAGAATGGTCTCTGGATCGCTGCCTGGACTACCACACCCTGGACCTTGCCATCTAACCTTGCCCTCTGCGTTCGTGATGATATTGAGTATGTCACTGTGTATGACGCTGAAATCGATAAACACATCATTGTCGCAAAAGCGCGGCTGGAAGATGTAGGCAAAGGGAGGAATCTGGAGATTGTTGATGAATACAAGGGGGCAGACCTGGTTGGAAAAACTTACCAGCCCCTATTTCCGTACTTTGCGGAAATGGAGAAGGAAGGAGCCTTCTGCATAGTGTCAGACGACTATGTGACGACAGACAGTGGTACAGGTGTGGTTCACCAGGCTCCTGCTTTCGGTGAGGACGACTTCCGCGTCCTGAAGAAGGCCAATATTGCTGCCACTGTTTGCCCAATCGACATGAGCGGTAACTTCACAGATGAGGTCACTGACTTCGCCGGCATGTATGTGAAAGATGCGGATAAACTCATCATTCGTCACCTGAAAGAAGCTGGCAACCTTTATCTCCATGACGTGATCGAGCATAGCTACCCCTTCTGCCCAAGGTCCGACACGCCAATAATCTACAGGACGGTCGATTCCTGGTACGTAAAGGTCGAGCAGATGAGGGATGCACTGGTTGAGGCGAACCAGCAAATAAACTGGGTTCCCTCACACATAAAGGCCGGCCGAATGGGTAATTGGCTTGATGGCGCCATCGACTGGGCAATTTCACGCAACCGCTATTGGGGCACACCATTACCCATCTGGATTAATGATGTTACTGGAAAGCAATTGTGCATCGGCTCACGTGAAGAACTTGCACAGTACACACAAACGGTAGTAGACGACCTGCACAGGGAAAATGTTGACCCCTTGACGTTCACTCTCGAAGACGAGGAAGGTACCTATCGCCGTATCGAGGAAGTGCTCGATTGCTGGTTTGAGTCCGGCTCGATGCCCTACGCGCAGCTACATTATCCGTTTGAAAACCAAGATTCATTCGACGCGGGCTTTCCAGCCGAATTTATTGCTGAAGGTATCGACCAGACCCGGGGCTGGTTTTATACCCTGATCGTCCTTGGAACAGCCTTGTTCGACAAGCACCCCTTCAAGAACGTTATCGTCAACGGTATGGTCTTGGCCGAAGATGGCAAGAAGATGTCGAAACGGCTTCGAAACTACACGCCCCCTGATGAATTGATGGAAACCTACGGTGCAGATGCCCTGAGGCTATACCTTATAAATTCGGGTCTCGTTCGCGCTGAGGAACAGCGATTCGTAGATACGGGTGTCAAGGATATGGTCCGCAGGGCGCTTCTCCCCTGGTTGAATGCATTCAAGTTTCTAAGTACTTACGCTGAAATTGACGGCTGGAGCCCTGATAATAATCAGACAGAACCTCTTAACATCATGGATCAGTGGATCTTGTCCCGTTTACAGTCCCTCAAGGTCAAAATCGCACAGGAGATGGAGTCTTATCACCTTTACAATGTTGTTCCGGCGCTTTTCCAGTTTATTGAAGATCTGACCAACTGGTATATCCGCCTCAATCGGTCACGATTCTGGGTAGAGGAAATGACCGACGATAAAGCCAGCGCCTATTCAACCCTGTACACCACGATTTATGAATTGAGCTTGAGTATGGCGCCCTTCGCCCCTTTTCTCGCCGAGACCATCTACCAGGAACTAAAAGCTTTTGGCAGCAGCGAATTGCCTGAATCAGTGCACCTGTGTAGCTATCCAGAAGCAGACAGCCACCGCATCAAACCGTTGCTGGAACGTGCGGTTACGCGTATGCAGCACATTGTTCTTCTGGGACGCCAGAAGCGCAACCAGGAAAAAGTAAAAACGAAGTTTCCCTTGTCCCGCTTAACAGTTGTTCACAAGGACACGGAATTGCTCGATGAAATCGGCAGGCTGGATGAATACATCAAAACGGAGCTGAATGTAAAAGCAATCGACTATTCAACCGATGAAAATCGCTACATCACCCTCTATGCTAAGCCTAATTCTCCTATACTTGGTAAGAGACTTGGAAGACGATTCAAGGATTTCAAAAAAGAGATTGAAGCACTCGATGCGCAAACTATCATTGAATTTCAGGATCGAGGGGAAATGGTAATTGATGGTGAACGACTGAATGCTGAAGATATCCTTGTTTTTCGCGAAGCCCGGGAAGGAACAAACGCCCTCTCTGATCGCTATGTTTCAATCGATATGGACTGCGAACTGAATGAGGAACTCCTGCACGAAGGATTGGCAAGAGAAGTCATCAATAGAATACAAAAATCAAGGAAGGACGCCGGATTTAATGTTGTCGATAGAATTCGAATTAGGTTGCACGCATCATCCGAGCTGGAACTTGCTATCAATGAACACCGCTCTCACATAATGAGTGAGACACTGGCGCTGGAAATTGAAGGCTCAATAGCCGAGGAGTTACCCCTCTCTTTCAAGATCGACGAGCATACACTCAGCATGTCTATCGAACGTGTGGCCTAGCCTGGACATTTCATGAAGGCGGCTAAAATAAGTTGTTAACATCAGCAATTTTAACATGTTATATGTGATTTCCTCGTTTTCTCTAGAGTACAGTTTGTACCTGATCGGTTTTAGTATGGTCCGGGCTGGCAGGCTGAGGCCCGCGACCCTGAAAAAGTGCAGGAAAGTACTTTTTCAGCAACCTGCTAGAGGTTACCAGGCAGGGTTTTTGCTCGGACTAACTAGCGCCTCATTTACTCGATCAAGCAGGTCGTCTATATCAAAAGGTTTCTTGATAAAATAGGCACTAGGATCATTGCTGATATTGGAAATAACCTGCTCCTGATGGTAGCCACTGATCAATATAACAGGTGAGTGAAGCCCCCGAGACCGGATGTATTTGTACACTTCGGTGCCGGACATTTTCGGCATAGTGCAATCAAGCACAAACAGCGCAAAGTCCTCACCACTTTCTGAAATCTGCTTCTTCGCTTCTCTCCCATCTTCTACAGAAGTCAGGTGGAACCCGTCATTTTCCAAAATTGATGCGATCAGACCCCTGATTCTAGCGTCGTCATCCGCCAGCAAAATGCTCCCTTTTACTTCTCCAAGGGAAGACCTGGCACTAGGCCCTGTTTTCTGCGCAAAATCCTGAACAAGGACTACCGGGAAGTAAATGGTGAACCCGGCTCCTTGACCCTCGCTGGAATTCACTTCTATGAAACCCTTGTGCTGCCGCACAATGCCAGACAATGAAGATAAGCCAAGCCCCTTGCGAGTGCTTTTTTCAGAATAAAAGGGGTCGAAAATTTTGTCAATCTGTGACGGGTCCATTCCAAGACCTGAATCTTTAACCCTCAGAAAGAGGTAGGCTCCCTTATCTAATTCGTTAGCAAAAAAACTACTTCTCAGGAGCCGTTCATCGACCTCAGCCAGGCCGGTTGTGATTTCGATGACTCCCGGGCTTTCCTCTATCGCATCAACCGCATTTGAAACCAGGTTCATCAATACCTGTCCCAACTGGACCTGATCACCTTTCATCACTGGCAGGTCTCGAGCCAGGTTCTGTATCAGTTTGATTTTCTTCGGAACTACTGAGTTGACCAGGCTGGACATCTTCCCCACCATCTCCGAAATATTTAAGGCTTCAAATTCAACTGCACCTTTGCCCGCATAGATAAGCATCTGCGAAGTTAAATCGACCGCTTGCCTGGCCCCGGACATCACCATGTACAGGTCCTTCCTGACATCACTTTCAGCCGGTAATTTCTTCATGGCGAGACTGCTATAGCCCAAGATGCTGGTTAGCATGTTGTTAAAGTCATGAGCAATTCCGCCGGCTAGTACACCCAGACTCTCCAGTTTTTGCGCCTCGGAAAACTGCAGTTCCAGACGCCGATTCTCAAGTTCATATTTTTCGAGTTTTGTATTCTGATCATCAAGGCTAGTAATCATCCTCTCTGATGAAATCATAATCAGGACTGCGGAAATGATCATCACAACGGTTGTGTTGTAGAAGAACACCAGCAAAAACAGTGATTCATTCTGCAACAACATGGGCAGAGCCAGCTTGAGACAGACATGAAGAATCAAAAGTCCACTGAGCCATGAAATTCCCAGCGATTCAGAACTCCTTGCCTTGAATAGGTATGAGATACCGACAAGTAAAAGGGTTACAGCGGGTATTTCTGCAATAATCCATTCAACAACGCCGAATTCGCGTACCGCTATTACATAGACGACATAAACCGTATAGAAAATGACACCAGTTAGCATCAGTTGCATGGGCACCTTGCGTTTAGCAAGGTGGGCAATACAGACTAGCATCAGGGCAGCAAAAACAATCTTTCCAATTCCACCAAGCACAAAAGGTAATTGATAGGAGCCTAACAGGGCGCCGATGAAGAACGCTGTCTGACTGAACATTTCAACAGCCATGGCAGCAGCGCCAAATTTCAGGTACCGGTATCCCAGTTTCGAGTAGTAGTATCCAAGACTGATCAGTAGGATCAGATCAAAAAAGAGGATAAAAACCAGTGAATACAGTACTGTAGTTGAATTCGAATCCATAAAAACCTACTTGAATATCGAATTCAGTTTCTACCGATGGTCAAATAAAAGCAATGTATTCAACAGAGCTATTCGAGTCTTTAGGGACTAATACCGATGGATGAACTCCTGAATAGTTCACTCGTCACAATCGCTGAAAGCATTCGCGCGGGGCAGGTGAAGTCAAAAGATGTTGTTACCGCATTTCTTGACCGGATCGAAAGGGTTAACGGTAAACTAAACGCGGTTGTAACCCCCACTGCGGAGCTGGCACTTAAGCATGCGGCCAAGGCGGATGCTGACCTTGGCAAAGGTGAATTTCACGGCGCACTTCATGGTGTCCCAATAACGATTAAGGACAGCCTCGACACCATTGATGCAATCACAACCTGGGGCACCCTCGGCAGGGAAGATTTCCGACCAGGCCGCGACGCTACCTGTGTTGAGCGCCTTCGAGGCCAGGGTGCAATCCTGTTGGGGAAAACTAATACTCCTGAATTCACTCTCTCATTCCAGACCGACAACCTGGTGTTTGGCAAGACCAATAATCCTTACAACCCGAACCTCACCCCCGGGGGCAGCAGTGGGGGGGCAGCAGCGATCATTTCTGCTGGTGCATCACCACTTGATATTGGTACAGATACCGGCGGTAGCATCCGGTTGCCGAGTCACTTTTGCGGCATTGCCGGTATTAAACCCACAACAGGCCGGGTACCCTGTACCGGCAACGCGCTACCTAGTACTGGTTTGATTGCACCACTAACTCAGCCGGGACCCATGGCAAGATATGTTGAAGACCTATACTACATTCTGAAGATTATCTCGGGTCCTGATTTGCTGGACCCACATGCGATAGAAGCAAAATTGCACGACCCCGCCCAGGTTGATATCGACACATTGAGGATCGGATATCACACGGACAATGGAATCAAGACACCGACCGAAGATATTAATCAGACAGTCATCAATGTCATTGATCTACTCAAGGACCACAATCTACCCGCGACTGAAGCAAGACCAACTGGCATCGAGATGGCAGGGTTTATCATTACGCAGGTATTTTCAGCCGACTGCGGGGAAATGCTCGATGTATTACTCGAGGATTGTCGCACGCAAACGCCTTCCCCCGCGATTCTTGAAAACTTGAAACGAGCGACAAACGAGCTATCGGCTGTCGAATTTGCCCAGGTGTTGAACCTGTGGCACAACTTTCAGAGTTCCATGTTGGGCTATTTCCAGGATTTTGACATTCTCATAACCCCGGTGAATGCCAGTACAGCGATTGCGCATGGGGAAAAGGAGGATATGGGAAGCTATACCTACACCAGCGCGTACAATCTCACCGGTTGGCCTGCAATGGTAATTCGTGCTGGCACCACTAAAAAAGGCCTGCCGATAGGAATACAGATTCTGAGCCGTCCATTTCGTGAAGACCATTGCCTTGCAGTGGCAGCCTGGCTTGAAGCCAGACTAGACCCATTCAAAGCACCTGAGATCAATGCCTTCGGCTGATTCACAGCCAGAAAAGACCAACTAAACCACTTTTGCACATCTCGCGTCTAAATATTCATCGCGCACAGATACCGGAATATCGAGAGCGACTAGAAACAACAGGCTCCAAACAGTATGCTACGCAGCCCCACACTCATGTTATGAGAAGAAACGAATATGACGTTAAAGCTTTTCAAACTACCTGCGCTCTACACGATGGTTTTGCCTCTGGCTGTCTGCTTCCCTGCCATGGGCGCAAACCTCAGCGAAATCTATGACCAGGCAGTTAAGAATGACCCTCAGTTAGGTGCTGCCAAGGCGCAGTACATGTCCCGTGCAGAGGTAGTCAATCAAGCTAGAGCCGGTATTTTGCCCTTCGTTTCTCTTGCAGGCACCACATCTGACGAATACCGCCAGACACCTGTAGTACCGGGAACAATACCGGTTGAGAACTTTAACAATCATGCCTGGCAGGCTGTGCTCAGCCAGCCGATATTCAGGCTGGATCGCTGGTACCAGTTTCAGCAATCAAAAAATGTTGCGGCTCAGGCAATGGCACAATTCGCGTCCGATCAGCAGGACCTTATCGTTCGAGTTGCGACCAGCTATCTCAACATTCTCGAGAGGCAGGATGCACTGAGCGCTTCCAATGCAGAGCGGGACGCCGTTTCAAGGCAACTTGAGCAGGTACAGCAACGGTTCGATGTTGGCCTGGTAGCCATCACCGACGTGCTTGAATCTACTGCCGCATTTGACTCTTCCACGGTAAACGTCATCGAGGCAGAAGGAGCACAATCCGTCAGTTTTGAACCACTGTTACGTTTAACCGGCGAAAACGTCAATTCAGTTCTTGCGCTGTCCAGTGATTTCCCCGTAAGAGCTCCAGATCCCATGGATGAGGACGCCTGGGTGCAGAGGGCGCTGGAACACAACTTTTCTCTTGTTGCAGCAAAGGAAGTCGTTAAAGCAGCGGAAAGACAGATAAAAATTTCTAGATCCGGTCATCTACCTACCATCGACGCCCAGGTGTCATACAGCCATAGCATTTCAGGTGGTGGTGGCTTCTTCGGTTCCAAAGCTGATAACAGGTCCATGGCTCTACAGATGAATATTCCAGTATATTCAGGTGGTGGGACTCGCTCCGTCGTACGGGAATCAGGGTACAAGCTGGAAGAAGCGCAGAAGAATCTCGACCTGACCCAAAGGACGGTTGTGGAGAACACCAAAATCTTGTACACGGCTATCAATACGGATGTCGCAAGGGTAAGCGCCCGACTGCGCGGCATAGAATCCAGCCAGAGTGCCCTCGACGCAACCCAGACGGGATATGAGGTCGGCACCCGCAATATCGTCGATGTGCTACTGGCGCAACAGCGCTTGTACCTGTCGCAGTTCCAGTATGCCAGCGCCCGGTACCAGTACATTAAGGACACTTTTCAGCTCAAACAGTTGGTTGGGGCCCTCAGCCCTGAGGACATATACGACCTGAATGGATTTGTACAGGCCGATAAAGCAGTCACTAGAATAAGACCAACAACAAGATAAACAGCTAGTTCCTGCCCGTAAATTGGTTACTTTTGTTATACCTAACGACGCAACAATAACGTTAGGTATATCAAACAATCACTTATGAAGAACAGGTCCGCCTGGGATGGACCGCGCGATGTTAGAAAACAGACAAGAAACAGCTATAATAAAACTATTGCCCATCTGGTGAACTGAACTCCATGGAGACGCGGCGCTGAAATACAAATGGTTGAGCTCAGCAGTTTTTATTGCCGCTCTGGCTGCTGTAGTTCTGGCTACCAGCCAGGACAACGAGACGGCGCCTCCCCCTCAGGCATCTAACCATAAATCAACTACTCTCACTGACGATGAGAGTAACAATATCGCAGTATTCAGCGATGTAAGTCCGTCTGTTGTTTTCGTTACCAATACGCAACTCCGACGGCAAATGTTTTCCCTCAATGTCATGGAAATACCCAAGGGAAGCGGTACGGGCTTTATCTGGGACGAAGAGGGTCTTATCGTTACTAATTTCCATGTGGTCTATCGTGCCAACAAAATTACCATCACCCTGCAGTCGGGGAAAAGTTACGATGCAGAAGTCGTTGGCACTTCCCCTGAAAAGGATATCGCGCTATTGCGTATTGATGCGCCTGATGAAAAACTCAAGGCGATAAATCTCGGTGATTCCAGTTTACTCTCCGTCGGCCGGAAGGTACTCGCCATCGGGAATCCGTTTGCCCTGGACACCACCTTGACCGTTGGTGTCGTCAGCGCCCTTGGGCGTGAAATCAAGTCAATCAGCAATCGCACCATCAAGAATGTTATCCAGACTGATGCAGCGATTAATCCTGGCAATTCCGGAGGACCACTACTCGACTCCATGGGTCGCCTGGTAGGTGTAAACACCGCGATCTTCAGCCCCACCGGTGCAAGTGCAGGTATTGGCTTTGCCATTCCAGTCAACACCGTGAAGGTCATTATCCCGCAACTGCTGAAATACGGCCGCCTGTACCGACCAATCCTGGGCATTGAAACACTTACCTTGACCGATTATTGGGCAACGCGGCTCAGGGTCAAGGGCGTGGCCATTTTGTCTGTCAAGAAAGGGCTTCCTGCAGAGAATGCAGGGATGATAGGTGTACGTGAGGATCGACGGGGTAATATTCATCTCGGTGACGTTATCATCGCCATCAACGACGAACCTGTAACAAATGAAGACTCATTGCTATCATTGCTAGAGCAAAAGGGTCCGGGCGACACCATTAAAGTGACAACCCTGAGGAATGAAGAAATCCAGAATTACGAGGTCACCCTGAGTTCCCCAGAAACCTGAGCGATCCAAGAATAACAAAAGAGTTGCCAGAACATGTTTTTATCTTCATTGACCGACAGTCAAAAAGAAACTTTTTTTGTCTTGCACACTCAGTTGTGATTTCCGACGGTGAACTTAGTGTTGGTGAACGGGTGATGATGGAAGAAATGCGAAAGGAAATGGCTCTGAGCGCAGATTTTGATCCCCATTACCTGAATGTCGAGGGCACCCGGGAAATTTTTGACACCAGGAGGTCAAGGTCAATTGTCCTGATTTCCCTCGTCCGGCTGGGCTACGCGGACGGTGCATTTGAAATTGAAGAGCAGAGCTTCCTGAAGGTATTGTGTAATGAATTTGAGATCTCAAACGACGACTTTGCACTGATTGAAAACTGGGTTCGACGTCTGATCACACTTGAACGGGAGGCTAATGCCTTTCTCTAGCAGGATTATTTCGCGAGTTGTATCCATTCTTGCATTGACCTCATCGTTGGTCGCCTGCACAACCAGACCTCCGAGCACCGAAGTCACGTCAGAAAGCCTGCTGGCAAAACCACTGCTGAACTGGAAGCTCGTATACCAGTTAAACAACATCTCTACACGATTGTCTGAATTTGTCCCGCCGGAAGAAACCGATACCGAGTGGACCTCCAGGCTGTCATTTGAATCCTACCAGGAAATAGCGGGTTCTGACCCAATCGAGATATTGCTGTCTGAAGTAAGACGTGATCAGCAGGATTGTAGTTTCGTCCAGCACTTCAACCTTTTCTCGGGATTCGAAAATGGTTTCCCGGTATCAGTGAGACTGTTCCTTTGTGGAGAAAATACTATCTCCGGCAAGGGAGAAGTAAAGATGATTAAGGCCATTGCCGGCGACGACTATTTCTATCTTGTTAAGCTTCTGAAGCGAGTAGCACCCTTTGATATTAACCAGCCGGAAGTAGGGAAAGGAGAAGTTGCTGTCTGGTCAACCTACTTACGCAGCATTTCGCTTTGCGATGCAGATAAACCTGAGCACCCCTGCCCAAAATAGAGAGTCCAAAATAGAGAGTCCAGAATAGAGAATCCAAACTAGAAAATCGGGTTCAATCAACCAGATCCCAGCAGGTCGCTCTTTACTCTTACATTGTTTCCGGAGATCGCTGATAGCAGAAGACATGCCACGCTGGGAAACTAACTTAGTCTCAGGAGTGAGCACAATGCCATGACCACCTGGTTGGACAATTTCCTATTCGCAGTCCTTCCTGGTACCTGCATCCTTTGTGATGCGTATACCAGGCGCAATCTCGATCTCTGCCTGGCCTGTGAGGCAGACCTGCCCTGGCTTAACCACGCATGCCTGATCTGCAGCATTCCCCTTCCAGAAGACGATGCTATCTGCGGTAAATGTCTTGTCAAAAGACCACCCTTCACCCGGTGCCACAGTGTTTTTGTTTACCGGTTCCCGGTTGACAGGCTGATTCTCAACTTTAAGGAAAAGCAGAACCTGGTCATAGGAAAAATTCTGGCTACATTGCTGGTGAACTCCTTACCAAGGGGATTCTCCGCACCGGACCTGCTGGTGCCCGTTCCTCTGCATAAATCAACCTTAAGGAAACGAGGGTTCAATCAATCGGCTGAAATCGCTCGTGTCCTTTCAGACTTCTGGTCGATTCCCCTTGATACTCAAAACTGCTCCCGAGTCATAAACACCAGGTCGCAAAAGTCCCTGAGCCTGAATGATCGAGTTGCAAATATACGTGGTGCATTTGACATCAGCAGGAATTACCAGGGCGAGCGCATAGCCATCGTTGACGACGTTGTGACATCTGGAGCTACGGTTGCTGAACTCGCGAGACTTATTGCATCTAAAGGTGCAGGGTCAACTGAAGTAATCTCCATCGCAAGAACCCCAATTTAGATTCACAGGGAACAGCCTGACTAACCGTGGCTCGGCGCCTGTGGTAAAGTCGACCCCACAATGCAGCTGGGTGAATTATGGATTGGCAACTGATTGATCTGGGAAGTGAGTTTATTGCTGGTATTGCAGCCCCAGAGTCATTCGATGAGAGTTTTCACATCGTCATTTCTGACGATGAAGTTCTGACCATAGATGGCGTTTATCCATGGAGACCCCTGGATCAGGATCAATGGCGATGGTTGGGGCTTGATGTGATTGCAAGTCACTACCTGGGTCAAATTAACAATGTGCCGGTTTTCACCAATGAGGTCGACCCTGAGGCTGATAATCCGGAGGGCTATGAATTCATGACCCTGTGGTCATTCGTGAGCCAGGTAGACCCACAGTTGTTTAGTCTCATTGGCAGAGCCAGGCAAATAGTGGAATGGAACAGGAATCACCGCTATTGCGGCCGCTGCGGTCAGGAAACAACCGGGTTCGAATCTGATCGTTCAAGAAGGTGCCAAAGCTGCAACCTCACTTTTTACCCCAGGCTGTCACCTTCCATCATCGTCTGTGTCAATAAGGGGGAGGAAATACTTCTTGCCAGGAACCTTAAGGCTCCCGTTAATTACTACAGCACAATAGCAGGGTTCGTCGAGCCGGGAGAATCAATAGAAGAAACCGTCCATCGTGAGGTATTCGAGGAGGTTGGTCTCAGGGTTAAGAACCTGAAGTACTATGGCAGTCAGTCATGGCCATTTCCAGATTCCCTTATGTTTGGCTTTCATGCGGAATACGAAAGTGGAGAATTCGTACTGCAGGAAAGTGAAATTGCCGACGCCGGATGGTTCCACTATACAAACCTTCCCAACAAACCTGCTATGTTCTCAATTTCCGGGTGGCTGATCGACGACTTTCTCAAGCGGGCACGAGCTAGTTCCGACCCTTAAATAGGTAAACTTCGCCATATATCACTACACGACAATAACTTTAAGCTTATGAAACAATTACTTATGAAGGACTATCGGACTCGCGCACGAGCCCACTCGATGTTAGAAAACGGACAAGAACAAGCTAATCAGATCCAGCCTCAGGAATAATGACCAGGCCCCTTTCAGTTCAATTCCTTGTTCTCGTTGCCTGGCTGATCTTTCCATCAATCAGCATTTCCGCTGAGACCGTTCGCATCGCTGTCGCATCAAATTTCCACCCCACGCTCACAAAAATTGTTCAGGTCCTATCTAAGGAATCGGATACTAAGTATGTATTGATCTCAGGATCAACCGGCGTGCTTTACTCGCAGATTTCGAATGGCGCACCCTTCGATATTCTCATGGCAGCCGACAAGGTGAGGCCGGCGCTTCTGGATACTCACGGACTGATCGAGCCGGGCAGCAGGATGACCTATGCCGTTGGCAGGTTAGCGCTATGGGTACCCGGCTCTACCTCGCCAGTCAATAAAAGCTTCCTACAAAATTTGCAAGGTAACCTAGCTATAGCTAATCCTGAAATAGCGCCTTACGGGGTCGCTGCAAAGGAACTACTGCGTGGGATTGACCTGTCTAAAGTACGGCTCGTTATGGGGAATAATGTCGGCCAGACATTTCACTTTGTACAGACGGGGAATGCACAGGCAGGTCTGGTGGCTTTGTCACAGGTTCGCCACAGCGAGATCGACAGAAGGCTTTTCTGGCCAGTGGATGAGGGTCTCCATAAACCAATAGAGCAGCAGATGGTCACTATGAACCAATCCGCTGGAACTATTGAATTTTCAGCCTTTCTAATCACTGAAACAGCAACTAACATTATCTCTAATGACGGCTACCGCTTGCCCGGGTCCAGGGAGAACTAGCGAAGTGATAGACCCGGATCTGGTATCGCTGACGATTACGCTGAAGCTCGCCGCTGTTACTACTTTCATCCTATTTTTGATCGGAACCCCCCTCGCCTGGTGGCTTGCCAGGACCAGACATGTAGCTGGATTCCTTGTGGAACCTCTCGTCGCTTTGCCCATTGTGTTACCACCAACTGTCCTCGGCTTCTATCTCCTCATATTATTTTCACCCAACAGCGGATTCGGGAAGGCATGGGCCTCTCTAACGGGCAGTACTCTGGCCTTTACCTTCGAGGGCCTGGTTATAGGATCCGTCATCTACTCCCTTCCCTTTTATGTTCAACCCCTGCAGGTAGCTTTTTCGGGAGTTAAACAAGACCTGCTGGATGCGGCGGCTACCCTGGGTGCAGGCCCCGTGGATCGCTTCATCAACATCGTTGCGCCAGTTTGCAGGAGTGGTTTCGTGGTTGCCGGCACGCTTGCATTTGCGCACACGGTTGGTGAGTTTGGAATTGTGTTGATGATTGGCGGAAACATTTCAGGTGAAACTCGCGTACTCTCCATTGCGCTGTTTGATCACGTGGAGACCCTTGAATATGGTCGTGCACACTTGATGGCAGCAGGATTACTGGTGTTTTCCTTCACCCTGCTATTGATTGTCTATACTCTAAATCGGTGGCAAACGGGTCGATCAAGCAGTTTGGGTTCAGGCAGCTAACATGGAAATAAGTGCCGACATTCACCTCACTCGCCATCCCGATTTTGTCCTGGATGTTGAAATGACGGTTCAGCCCCAGGGCATTACTGCCCTGTATGGATCATCCGGGTCAGGAAAGTCCACACTGTTACGGCTGCTGGCAGGTCTTGAACGTGGAACCCGGAAAGATCGAATCGAGATCACCAGTGGGAAAACCGTCTGGCAAAGTGAGCAAATTTTCGTCCCGCCCGAAAGGCGTGGAATTGGTTTTGTATTCCAGCAACAGCAGCTATTTCCTCACCTCTCTGTCCAGGGCAACCTGGATTTCGCCCTGAGTCGTCAACATACCGAACAAAACCTGGAGGTAAACCAGGTATATGACTGGTTGAACCTGCACTCGCTGCTGGACAAGGAAATCAGTCAGTTGTCCGGTGGCGAAGCACAGCGGGTAGCCATAGCCAGGGTATTGCTAAATGGAGCGAAGTGTATATTCATGGATGAGCCTCTAGGTTCCATCGACAGCCCATCAAGGTCACGGATACTCCCCTATCTCGATCGCTTACACAGGAATCTGCAAATTCCGATGGTCTATGTGAGTCATTCATACGAAGAGATCACCTACCTGGCCGATCATCTCTTTGTACTCGACAATGGCAAGATAACATCGCAAGGCTCAATGCTCGAACTCTGTTCATCCATCGAACTGAACTCCGGTGAGGGAGATGCGGCCGCTGTTGTCATCCAGTGCACAGTCGCTAAACACGATCTCGACTATCGCCTGAGTGAACTTGATTTTGAAGGAGCAAATATCTTCGTAAATGCAGAGCAGTACCAGGTTGGTGACTCACTTCGAGTTCGAATTCCTGCCAAGGATGTCAGCATTACCACGACGCGACCAGGCAATTCTAGTATTCTGAACATTCTTGAAGTTCAGATCGTATCATTTGAAGAAAACTCCGGGCCAAGCGTTCTCGTTAGGTTACGGCGCAACAAGCAGTTTGTTCTGGCGAGAATTACAAAAAAGTCCCTCAACCTGCTAGACCTGCAACCTGGGCAAACGGTCTATGCTCAGATAAAGAGCGTAGCACTCTTGATGGAAAGTATTGATGACTGACGAGCACCCTTTCACGAGACTAACCCCTGACCTTGTTATGGATGCGGTTGAAAGTGTCGGCTATCAATGCGACGCCCGTATTCTTGAACTCAACAGTTACGAGAATCGTGTTTATCAGATTGGAATTGAAGAGTCTGAGCCTGTTGTTGGAAAATTCTATCGCCCCGATCGATGGAGTAACGAAGAGATTCTGGAGGAACATGAGTTCACGCAGGAACTGGCTGACGAGGAAATTTCTGTCGTTGCCCCGCTGGAGATTGAGGAAAATAGAACACTTGGCTCCTTCAACCAATTTCGTTTTTCGCTCTACCCAAGGAGGGGCGGGAGGGCACCTGAACTGGATGATCTGAATTGCCTGGAAATCCTTGGTCGGTTCATTGGCAGGATACATAGCGTCAGTACAAGAAGAAGATTTGAATACAGAAGGGCTATTTCAATTGAGGAATACGGCATTGAGACACGCAATTTCCTGCTGGAGAAAAATTTCCTGCCGCTTGAACTCCTCCCGGCATATGAATCTGTATCGGCAGGTTTGCTGCAGGACCTTGAACCGATTATGACGGCTTTCCCTTATCGGTCTATTCGTTTGCACGGCGATTGCCATATGGGCAATGTCCTTTGGCGAATGGATACACCACACTTTGTCGACTTTGATGACGCCCGCTCGGGACCTGCAATTCAGGATCTGTGGATGATGCTGTCAGGTGAACCTGCGGAGCAATCCATCCAGATGTCTGCGATTCTAAAGGGCTACAGGGACTTCTCGGATTTCGACTATACGGAACTCCGCTTGATAGAACCCCTACGCACCCTGCGCATGATGTATCACGCGGGATGGCTCGCCAGGCGATGGGATGACCCAGCCTTTCCGCGGGCATTTCCCTTTTTCAATACTGAACGCTACTGGTCGGAACATATCCTGGAACTCAGGGAACAGTGGTCCAAGTTGAGTGAACCAACCCTTCAGGTTTTTGACTGACCTGGGTGGAAATGGGGATTCCCTGGAAGTCTACGAACGTGTTCGCAAAAGATGACGGGCTTCCCCTTCCGTATGCCTTCAAGCGCAGCGCTGAACGCATGGAGAGAGACCCCCTTAAGGGGGGGCTCTCGACTAAGTGAAGGGAGCTCGGAGAGCCGCATGCCGCGGAGGAAGGGATACTCAGATATCTATTGCGTATAGGTTGATAAAACGAGTGGAACTTATCAACAAACAAGCCTGAGGGAACCTCTACGACACACTAAACTTGTTTACTACAGGGTTGGCATACATCCTCAACCACTGTGAGCGATAGGCGGCGTCACAATCTTGCAAGCGGCTCTCATATACCTTCGGATCACCAATGGTGGCCTGCTCACGCACCTGATCCCAGACGCTTTGATATTGATCTTCCTGAATCTGAGCCAGGGCCCAGTAGTTAATCGGGAAAAGTTCCAAATTAGCCAATACCTGCCGGTCAACTTCAAGGGCGACTTCTTCGGCAGTTGAAAAAGAAGTATCGATCACACTGCCAAGCCTGAGGATTATGTTCCCCTTAAAGCCTGCTAATCCTCTGGCCAGGTTTAACAGATCCTCACCTTCTGTTTTCTGGTACTCACCGCTCTGGGCGATAGAGGTCAGTTCCTTAGCTTTCATCTCGTCACAGGGATCTAACTCATAGGCCAGTGACATGGGGATAATCTTAAGCGCTGCTACGTGCTCAGCAAAATCACGTTTTCGTTCATACAGCGTCAGCATCTTAATTACCGCCGGGTCTGTCCGGTCCATGCCATCCTTAGCTCTGCCCTCACTCTGGGCAATCCAGATCGAACAGCCCTCTCGCAACGAGGTCTGAATATACTCTGAGGAGTGAACTAAAGCCTTATACACACTTCTCTTATCGATACCTGATCGTTTGATGAAGAAGCTCTTGTTCAGTTTCATCAGATCGGTTGCAAACTGACGCTGTATAAGATTGTCCCCCACTGCAATCCGGGCAGTCTGAAATCCAGACTGATGCAGGGCGTAATTCAGCAACATGGAGTCACCGGCAATGTCACGGTGATTGCTGATAAAAAGGTAGGATTCATTCTGGCCCAGTTTCTCAATCCCTTCATAACTGAAACTGGTTGCGGTTTCTTTTATCAATCGCCGAACCGCGTTGGCAACTATTTCCTGAATACCTTTAATGCTGTCTACGCCATACAATTGCCTGCCCAGTTGATAGGCCACGACCTTTTCCACCAGCCAGGGTAGATATCGGTGAACCCCAGGCGCTTGCCATTTGCTCAGGAACCGCATTAGTTCTGTATCCCTAAGCAACCGACTAACAATACCTGCGACTTCTGTATCTTCGTATGGCCTTATGTCTTCAAAACTGCTCATGGGCACCATTCCTGACTGATCGTATTCTACTTGTTATGGTCGCTGGTCGCGTTAAAATTGCGCCGGTTTTATTTTTTTCCGTCCATGAACAAATCAATTGAAATTCGCAGGGCAACTGACGCTGACCTTGAAAGGCTGACTGAGATTTACAATCACTACGTGGTCACATCAGCCGCTACATTCGATACCAGCCCATTCACCCTGGAAGAAAGACGAGACTGGTTTCACCAGCACAACTACAACCCGCTCCACATGCTCCTGGTGGCATGCCTGGATGGAAAGACCGTGGGCTATGCCAGCAGTAGCCAGTTCAGGCAAAAGCCGGCTTATGATTCCTCGGTAGAGACCACGATATATCTGGATCCGGAGTTCAGCAGTCGCGGTATTGGGAGACAGCTCTACTCAAAACTACTTCAGGATCTGGAAGCTGCCGGCGTCCACCGTTGCTACGGCGTCATTACGCTGCCCAACGATGCCAGCCTTGCATTGCACGAGTCCCTGGGATTCGAAAAGGCAGGTCATCTAACGGAAGTCGGTTACAAGTTCGGGAAATACTGGGATACCATCTGGACGGAGAAGACTTTTTGAATCCTACCTGACGACTAGAAAAGCCCCTGCTCCAATTAGTAGGACAAATACGAGCCTTCGGACAAATAGATCGGGAATATGGTGCATGAACCTGCCCGTGACGAGGGTGGCGACGATAACAATCGGGATTGATGTGGCAGCAGTAATCAGCACACGGCTATCAATATGCCCCGCCACTGCTACGACAAGTGTTCTCCAGAGCGTGGAGATGGCGAAGGTAGCAAGAAGCGTAGCCCTGATGGCATTTAATTCGATGGGCTGACGGTACATGAAGTAAGCGAGTGGTGGGCCACCAGCACTGTAAAGCCCAGCCATCACACCCCCCAGCATACCGCAAAGAGCCCTAACGGGCTTAGGGGATTTTTTTTCAAAGGCCGCAGGGGTAATCATCAACATGACACCCGCGCAGATAATGACAACGCCCAGCAGGACTTGAAGAAAGTCGTAATATTGGGTGCTGAGAAATTCAAGGAGAATCACACCTATCAGCATAGCTGGGACTAAACCAACGGAGACCCATTTGACATACTCAAGATCAATATGGTGCCTGCTTGCCCTGAGCGCAACCAGCACATTTGCCAGTGCGATCATGCTGATAACTGCTGCAGAGAAGCTGATTTCAGCAATTCCCAGAACTGTCACACCGGCTATGATGATCAAACCCAGCGCAAATCCTGTAACTGTCTGGACAACCGCCCCAAAGACCACCAAAGCGAAAAAAAGTAGTGTGTTAGTTTCGATCATTGTGTTTGAATCTGATTATTATGGTACCGGCATATCGTGTGTTTCGAGTGTTGGGACTTACCTGAATCAGTAAACGGAAAATCTCCAATGCTCTGGATAAAGACAGCTCATATCCTATTCGTGATGGCATGGATGGCGGGCGTCTTCTATCTGCCCAGGATCATCGTGCACTATGTCGAGGGTCGAGCAGCGAATGAAGATACCAGGCGTCTGGTCATCATGGCTGCAAAACTCTTCTGGTTTTCTTCCATTATGGCTGTGCTGGCTATCATCCCCGGGCTCTGGCTGTGGCTTGGCTACGATATCACTGGTAACTGGATGCATGCAAAACTGTTGCTGGTAATTGCGTTGTTAACCTACCAGTGGCAGTGTTTTCGTTACCTTCGCCAGATGCAGGCTGGTCAGATCATTCGCTCATCTATATTTTTTCGCATCTTTAATGAATCCGCCCTGATTATCGTTATTCCCATACTGATAATGGTAGTGACAAAGCCATTTTAGCCGCCAAACAGTAGCGGGAGAAACTCGAGCTTACTCAAGCGTTAGCTTCAATCCTGAACCTCATCAGTAGTACATGACTCCTGGCAATCGGCACAGGTGCTATCGTCCTGATCAATTGACCTGCCATCCGGCTGATGGCCTGTCCAGAGCTGGAACATTGCCCAGCAGCCAAGGGTAAGCGCAAAGATAAGAATGGGGAGAATATAACTGCTCATGGTCAGGCAGAACTAAACAAGCCTGCAAACCCCATAAACGCCATGGAGAGGATACCCGCGATAATTAGATTCATGGCGGTACCTTCAATGAGTGCTGGCACATCCGAAAGTTCACTTTCCTCACGTAGACCTGCTAGAAGTACCATAGCAATGGTAAATCCAAGTCCAGCACCCAGTGCGTAGGTAATACCTTCTGCAAACCCATACCCGCGGTTAGTCGAGAAAATTGCCAGGCCAAGAATTGCACAGTTAGTGGTGATCAAGGGCAGAAAAATCCCAAGTGCCCTGAATAGAGCCGGACTCAGTTTCTTAATCAACATTTCAATAAATTGAACGGTACTGGCTATAACAACAATAAAGCTGATCACCTTGAGGTAAGGCGCATAAATAAGCAGATAGGTGTTGAGCACCCACGCACACAAGGCCGTTACCAGCATCACAAAGGTTGTCGCAAGTCCAAGTCGAAATGAAGTTTCCAGTGAATTTGAAACGCCAAGAAAGGGGCAGATACCGAGAAAGTATGTCAGTACAAAATTATTGATTAACATTGAGCTGATGAATATCCAGAAGAGTTCCTGCATCAGCTGTCACTCCTCTGAGCTTCAGCAACTTTCTCCATGAACATCTGTTTACGCTGGGTCATCCAGTTGAATACCAGCAGAATCAAACCAAGAGTGAGGAAACCACCCGGTGGCAAAATCATGATTACCCATGGCTCCCAGGCCGCTCCAAAGAGGTCTATACCGAACAGGGAACCAGCACCGAGTATTTCTCGGACAGCACCAAGTGTGAAGAGTGCTATCACGAACCCGGTCGACATGCCCAGGGCATCCATAACTGCCAGCCGTACTGTATTCTTTGATGCAAAGGCTTCCTGTCGCCCCAGGATCATGCAGTTGGCGACGATCAGCGGAATGAAGGCGCCGAGTTCCTTGTGTACCACTGGAACCAGTGCGAGCAAGGTATAATCAGCAATGGTAACAAAGGTTGCGATGATGATGATGAAGCAGGATATTCGGACCTGCTTTGGAATCCACTTTTTGAAGGCTGCCACGAGGAAGCTGGACCCCACCAGCACGAACAGGGTCGCCCCACCCATCGCGATAGCGTTTATCGCCGAGTTGGTAACGGCGAGCATAGGGCACATGCCAAGCACCTGCACAAATACTGGATTATCCCGCCAAATCCCCTTGATAAATTCGTTGTAATCCCTGTTTTCAGATTCAGTCATGCGCTACCTCATCCGACCCAGCAGGCATTACCGGTTCACTACCGGTTGCAGGGAGCTTGTCCAGCCATATTACATTCGTTTCATTGATGATTCTGACAACAGCTCTTGAAGATATGGTGGCACCGGTAATAGCGTCAACCTGATTGTCGCTATCGCGCCGCCCCTTTTTTACGACCTCAATCACGGGATCAATGGGCAGATCTGCGAAATTTCCCACGAATACGGCATCCTTATAAATCTTATCTCCCAAACCGGGTGTCTCTCGACTCTCGAGTATCTCCATGCCAACAACTTTCCTGTCGGCTGGCTTATAACCATAGAGTAGCTTGATCGTATCCTGGAACCCTGGACCTTCACCTGGAATAGCATAGCCAATAAATTTGCCACCCTCTCCATAACCAGCGTAAATCGTCTTCTCGGGGCTCGCATCAGGCGGTAGGGGCACAACCTGACCATCCAGATATGCGAGCTTCTGCATCTGGGATACACCTGGCAACACCTTAAATACTGCCGCCCTTAGCTCGCGTGCCTTGTTCTCGGCTATCGTTGTAAAAGTTGCCTCGAAAATACCTACGATAGCCACTCCGGAAATCAACCCAGCCAGCGCCAACGTCACAATAAGCCTGGCAGGGTGTGGATCCTGGTCCGCAGCAGGTTTGTCAGATGTGATAATCTCAGTCATTATCACCCCGCATGTGACCGAAAACCCTGGGCTGTGTGAATCGATCAATCAGAGGTGTGGCTGCGTTCATCAGTAGGATCGCATACATAACACCCTCCGGCATGCCACCAAATACACGTATCAGAACAACAAGCAGACCAATACCGATACCAAAAATCCAGGTGCCAGTAGGTGTAGTCGGTGAAGTTACCGGGTCCGTCGCCATATAGATCGCACCCAATAACAGGCCCCCGGAAAATACCGAAAATAGCGGTGTAGGAAATCTCTCAGAATCGAACAGACCCAGGGTGGCTGAGAAAACCAGGACCGTGAGCAATATACTCACCGGAACGCGCCAGTCCAGGTCACGCCTGATATAGAGGTATATGCCGCCAAGAATCAGCAACAGTCCACTGGTTTCACCCAGAGAGCCGGAGGTACTGCCCATAAAAAGATTGGACAGGGGCATTACCTGCTGCTCAAACTTCATCAGACCCAGCGGCGTAGCAGCCGTTATGCCATCAACTTCCGTGTAGGTAAACGGGATATCAAAATTGGTTGCCCTGAAGGTCCAGAATGCCTCATCAGGCGTTGTCCAGGTTGTCATGGCGATGGGAAACGTGGCCAACAGAAATGCCCTGCCAACCAGCGCAGGATTAAAGAGGTTGTTACCAAGCCCTCCCCAGATTACTTTACCCAAACCGAGGGCAATCACACCACCGAGAAATGCCATCCACATGGGCAGCCCGGGCGGTAAAGTAAGGCCAAGCAGTAGTCCCGTTAGGAGCCCACTACCATCAAGAAGTGATTCGCCACGGCGTTCAGTGCCAATAAATGCTATCTCAGTCAAAACTGCACCGGCAATACTGGCACCGATAACAAGAACAGCACTAATCCCAAAGTACCACAAGCCCGCCAGGGTTGCCGGCGTCAGGGCGATCAGAACATCTCCCATTGCCGTAGGCGTAGTCATGCCTTGCCTTAAAAAAGGCGCATGTTGCAACAGCAGTTCAGGATCTCTCTGTTTCACTTTGCACTCGCCTGAGTATTGCGAAGCTGATCTTTACCGGTTCTGATTAACTGAACTATTGGTATTGCCGACGGACAAGCAAAGGTGCAGCAACCACATTCAACACAATCGAATACGAAATAATCTTTCATCTCTTCAAACATTCTTGCTCTTGACAGCCGCGCAAATCTTGCCGGGTTAAGGAAATAGGGGCAGGCTTCAACACACCGACCACATCGAATACAGGGGAACTCCTTGCGCTTCAGTGTTTGGCCTTCCGTAAACGCGAGAATACCGGAGCAACCCTTTACCACAGGCGCATCAAGACTCGCAATGGGTCGTCCCATCATTGGACCACCCATTATTACTTCCATTGTCTCATCTTTCAGCCCGCCACAAAATTTCAGCACCTCTCTAACGGGCGTTCCAAGTGGCACAATGAGGTTGGCAGGATAACCAACCCCGGGACCAGATACCGTAACGATACGTTCAATCAAGGGCATGCCATGATCGAAGTAATCTGCGATCGCGACTATGGTACTAACATTGTTGACGTTAACCTCAACATCTCTCGGCAACTGACCAGCGGGAACTTCTCGATCAAAGATGGTTTTGATGATCATCTTTTCAGCACCCTGGGGGTACTTGGCTTCAAGAGACACGACCCTAACCGGATCTCCCGGCTGAATCCTTGCCTTAATCGCTTCAATGGCCTCTGGCTTATTAAGTTCAACACCGATAACGGTTTCCTCCGCACCGAGCTTCTGCCTGACGATTTCAGCACCCATAAGCAGGGCATCTGGTCTTTCCAGCATCAGGCGATGGTCGTTTGTGAGGTAGGGCTCACATTCTGCACCATTGATCAGCAGGTAACGGATCCTCTGCCCTTCTGGAATGGAAAACTTCACATGGGCCGGGAAGGTGGCTCCACCCAAACCGACTATTCCTGCGCCTTGTACCGCCTGAATGAACTGTTCGATATTCATCGATTCCCAGTCAATGGCCGGACCTATATTCGGCTCCTGGGTTGCAAAGGCATCTGCCTCTATTTCGATAGCCTGAGAGAAATTCCCATCAAATGTCCTGAATTCTCCAACCTCCTTAACAACACCTGTGACCGGGCTATGCAGGGCAATCGAGACAAAGCCACCCGCTGAAGCGATTTGCTCTCCTCTTCTGACTCGCTGACCCTTTTTAACCATCGGTTTGCAGGGAACACCAATATGCTGACCCAGAGGCATAACATAGTTAGACCCGAACGGTACCCGCTGAATAGGCAGGTCCTGTGTCTGCGCTTTCAGATGCTCAGGGTGTACCCCGTGGCGGAAGCTCCCGGAAAACAGACTAAGAGGATTCAGGTTAATCATGGTAAGGCAACTACTCGGTATTCGATGAACCGGAGTTCACCAGGCGCAGAAGCTGACTGCGCACTCTTCCCGCTACGTCAGACCTGATGCTCGCATCAAGCTCGCTGATCTGTTGTTCGTACTCTTCCCGGATTGAGGCGATCTCGGCATCATGTTCTGCTTGAACCTGCTTTCTCACTTCCTCTTCTACATGCCCAGTGAAGGGTGTAACGATACCAGCTAGTTCCTGCATGACACGCCAGTTATCTCTCGCCAGTTCTGTTGCGTCAATCACAAGGTCGTCTACCGCCAGCCTGGTTTCGGTTTCGCCTTTCGGAACGGATACAAAAGCAATTTTCCCCTTTCTCGCTCGTTCATTCAGCTCGATAAACTCATGAACCGCTACACCGTTAACTTCGTCCTCATCCATTGGTTTGAAATGATGTGAAAACCGTTGTTCCGTTGCAGCCCAATGGGCAGGAGTATATGGCTGTTCATCATCTCCCCAGATTCCTGCCAGGCTTTCATTTCCAGTAAGATCCAGGCGCATACCATGAACCCCTTCTGCACCTGGATTATAGGTAAACAGGGGGAAGGTTCTGGAACGTACTGCCTGGTACGCTGCCTCAATGGTTTGACTCGAACCGAAACCATGGCGGGACGGGCTCGCACCATGAATGCGAACGAGTGCAGGTCCTAGGTGCTGAATCGCCTGGGTAATGCTGCTATACATGTGTCCTGCATCGGCAATTGAAGTCTGGGTAACGAAGGAGGTACGACCAGTGATCGCCAGCATCGCCATATTTGTCTGCGAGTCTTTCGTCCCCTGGGACCCGGAAATATCCAGGTCAGAGAAAGCGACGATTTTAACTGGCAGGTCAGAGCCCAACGCCCAGAGAACCTGAGCCAACGCCTCACCACCAAATGTGTTGTCATCACCTATCACCAGCATTGGCGGGCAAATCTGACGCTCTTCCTCCGTTAGATCCTGCCACTTAAGATGGGACAGGGAATCAAGCGCAAATTGCAGCCCTGCTGGCTGCTCAATTTCCAGTCGAGCAGCACGCAACAGTGCAACTGACTCACAGGTATCACGAAGGTGACCTTCCAGCAGCCCTGCTGCCATTTGTGGAGTCTCGTTCGCGAAATCCAGTACAACAGGAGATTGAAAAACATTATAAGGGAAGGATGCAGCCCATCCAGCAACCGTTCCAGGCGCCATGGCCATACCAAAACGTGCTCTTCCAAGTCCTT
>Ga0187833_10000119_pt1 | contig 83447 bp, 82 predicted proteins | sample ETNtaG_37_FD_167968 | JGI IMG/M metagenome (GOLD analysis project Ga0187833, IMG submission 167968) | Marine microbial and viral communities from oxygen minimum zone, Eastern Pacific Ocean - ETNP2014_SV_400_PacBio MetaG (Illumina Assembly) | ecosystem: Environmental > Aquatic > Marine > Hypoxic... | reverse complement strand
CTGTTATAATATCCGGAAACATATCACCAATATACAATGCTATTCCTATACCTAGGACACCTAAACCAGCAGAAAAAAGAACAACAGCTGTTAATAAATTTCTTATTTTTCTTCCAATATCTGACAATTTCTTTATCCACTTTATCAAATGCTCAGCTTCTTCTGCAGCAACAGAAAACAAGGAGTCCAAGGACTTTTCCATTAATTTATCTAGGGCAGATTTAAAAATAGACTTTTCTTCTTTTTCCTTTTCTCTTTTTTTTGCCACAATAAAATACCTCTTTTTTGTTAGTATGTTCCATAATCATCTATTATTTAAAGGTTTTGTATGGAATATTGATGCAATTAAAGATTTTAAGGATATATTAGCTCTTAGTGTTGATGGGATTGGAAGTAATAAACCAAAATTATTAATTGATTATCTTAAAAATAAAAAAATTTAGTAAAATTTATAAATAAAGCTTAACTATATCTTTTTTTTAATATGCTGTTGAAAAAGAATGTCAAACTTGTTCTTGAAGATGGCTCTGTCTTTTACGGTTGTTCGTTTGCTTCAGAAAAGTCTGTATCCGGGGAAATAGTCTTCTCGACGGGAATGGTAGGTTATCCGGAAAGCTTGACAGACCCCAGCTATAAAGGGCAGATTCTATGCTTGACTTATCCCTTAATAGGAAACTATGGAATTCCATCCAAAGAAAAAGATGAGTATGGCCTGGAAAAGCACTTTGAATCATCTGAGATACATATACAAGGATTGGTTATTTCTGATTATTCTTTTAGGTATTCACATTGGAATGCAAAAAAAAGTTTAGCAGAATGGCTTAAAGAGAATAATATTCCGGGAATATTTGATGTTGATACCCGCGAACTGACAAAAAAAATAAGGGAAAAAGGTGCTATGCTTGGAAAGATAATAATTAATGACGAAGATGGGGGTTTTTACGATCCTAATAAGGAAGATCTTGTCAAGCAAGTTACAATTAAAAAACCAATAGTCTATGATCCAATAATGAATAAATATATTACAATAAACAATGATTCAATGATTAATAAAATAAATAAAAAAAATAATCAAGAGAATAAAACTATAATTCTAATTGATTGTGGAGCTAAAAATAACATCATAAGGAACTTTATCAAGAGAAAATTAACTGTAATCAGTGTTCCTTATGACTATGACTTCTTTAAGTTTGATTTTGATGGTGTTTTCATAAGCAATGGTCCTGGAGATCCAAAAATGTGCAAAAAAACCATAAGCAATATCAGAAAAGCGCTCAACAAAGAAATTCCCGTTTTTGGAATATGTTTAGGCAATCAATTGCTTGCGCTGGCTGCAGGAGCAGATACTTACAAGCTGAAATACGGCCACAGAAGCCAGAACCAGCCTTGCTTACTGAAAGACACGAAAAGATGCTTTATAACAACGCAAAATCATGGATTTGCCGTAGATACAAAAACACTGCCTTCCGACTGGAAGCCACTATTCACAAATATTAATGATTACACAAATGAAGGCATTAAGCACAAAACAAAACCATTCTTTTCCTCACAATTCCATCCTGAAGCAACACCAGGCCCTGTTGATACAGAATTTTTGTTTGATGATTTTGTTAAGATGTTAAAATGGAAAAGATAAAGAAAGTAAAAAAACCTAAAAAGATTTTAGTGCTTGGTAGCGGCGCACATAGTTCTTCTGAATAGAAGACTAGCGATTTCAAAATCGGAGAAGCAGGCGAGACCTTTTAAGGCGCTTATTTGACTACTCCGGTTCGCAAGCGTTAAAATCTATCCGGGAAAGTGGAATTCAGACTATTTTAATAAACCCCAATATAGCTACAGTGCAATCCTCCAAAGGCATGGCTGACAAGATATACTTTCTTCCTGTTACGCCATATTTTGTTGAGCAGGTAATTAAAAAAGAAAAACCAGATGGCATTATGCTCAGTTTTGGAGGACAAACTGCATTAAACTGCGGTGTAGAACTGCATAATAAAGGAGTACTGAAAAAATACAATGTAAAAGTTTTAGGCACGCAAATACAAACAATCAAGGATACAGAAGACAGGCATTTGTTTGTAAAAAGGCTTTCTGAAATAAATGTTAAAGTCCCTGAAAGCAAAGCTGTTACAAATGTAAATGAAGGTCTTAAAGTAGCTAAAAAAATAAAATATCCTGTAATGGCAAGGATTGCTTACGCTCTTGGTGGACAAGGCTCTGGGATTGCTTATAATGAACGTGAATTAAAAGAGATATTATCAAGAGCTTTTTCTTATTCAAAACAGATTTTAATCGAGAAGTATCTTGGAGGGTGGAAAGAAGTAGAGTATGAGGTTGTAAGAGACATCTATGACAACTGCATTACTGTATGCAATATGGAAAATTTTGACCCAATGGGCATACACACAGGAGAAAGTATTGTAGTTGCTCCTTCTCAAACTTTAACTAATAATGAATACCATAAACTCAGAGAAATAGCCATCAGAGTAATAAGGCATCTTGGTATTGTAGGAGAGTGTAATATACAATATGCCCTTGACCCTGAATCAGAAGATTATAGTGTAATAGAGGTAAATGCTCGCTTGAGCAGGTCCTCTGCCTTGGCTTCAAAAGCAACAGGGTATCCACTGGCTTTTATTGCTGCTAAATTAGCGTTAGGTTACTCTTTGACCGAGATTGAAAATTCAATTACCAAAACAACCAAAGCTTGTTTTGAACCAGCCTTGGACTATATTGTAATTAAAATACCTAGGTGGGATTTAGAGAAATTCAAAAAAGTCAGTTTCCGGATAGGCTCTGAAATGAAATCTGTGGGAGAGGTAATGGCTATTGGCAGGAAATTTGAGGAGGTGCTGCAAAAGGCATTGAGAATGCTGGGAATAGGCTTACATGGACTGGTATGTAATACTATTAAAACAAACAATAATCTTAATTTTGAATTAGAAAATCCTACTGACAAAAGGATAATTGCAATAGCAGAAGCAATAAAAAAACACTATTCAATTGATAGGATTTATTCCTTAAGCAAGATAGATAAATGGTTTTTATACAAAATAAAAAATATTGTTGACACAGAAATGGAAATTAAAAAATATAGCATTGATGATATTCCAAGAGAACTTTTGAGATTGGCAAAACAACAGGGCTTTTCTGATTTTCAGATTGTAAGATTATTATTTAACAACAAAAATTATGAAAAAAATATGCTGACAGTCAGAGAACTAAGAAAAAAATACAACATAGTGCCTTATGTGAAACAAATAGACACTTTAGCTGCTGAATACCCGGCAAAAACAAATTATCTTTATTTAACTTACAATGGTAGTAGGGATGATATTAGATTTAGCAACAAAAAATCTGTTATAGTTCTTGGTTCTGGAGCATATAGAATTGGCTCATCAGTGGAATTTGACTGGTGCTGTGTCAATGCAGTCTTGACCTTGAAGGAGCTGAAATATAATACAATAATGATAAATTATAATCCTGAAACTGTAAGCACGGATTACGATGTTTGCGACAAGCTGTATTTTGAGGAAATGTCTTTTGAAAGGGTTTTAGATGTTTATGAAAAAGAAATGCCTTTAGGTGCAATGATTGCATTTGGCGGCCAAATACCAAATAATTTGGCAATGAGGCTGTACAGGCAAAAAATAAAGGTTCTCGGCACAAACCCGTTAAGCATAGACAATGCAGAGGACAGGCACAAATTTTCAAAGCTATGTGACAAGTTGAGTATAGACCAGCCAGAATGGATTGAAACAACCTCGATAAAAATTGCAGAAAAATTTGCACATGCGCGTTACCCTGTTCTGATAAGACCGAGTTATGTTTTATCAGGAGCAGCAATGTCTGTTGCTTTTAACAAAAAAGACCTGAACAAGTATCTTCAAAAAGCTACTGAAGTTAGCAAAGAGCATCCTGTTGTTATAAGCAAATTTATTACCAATGCAAAAGAAATTGAGATAGATGCAGTTGCTTTTAATGGTAAAATCCTGATTTATGCAATTTCCGAGCATGTCGAGAATGCTGGAGTTCATTCAGGAGATGCAACTATGGCATTGCCGCCGCAGTTTACATACATAGAAACAATAAGGAAAATAAAAGAAATTGCGAAAAAAATTGCAGCTGCTTTGTCTATTACGGGTCCGTTTAATATACAGTTCATAGCAAAAAGCAATGAAATTAAAGTTATTGAATGTAATCTGCGCAGCTCTCGCAGTTTTCCTTTTGTATCAAAAGTTACAAAGCATAATTTTGTAGATATTGCAACAAAAGCAATGTTCGGAATAAAAAAGGATGTAAGATATAATACTATTGACCTGGATTATGTTGGCGTTAAAGCACCCCAGTTTTCTTTTTCCAGGCTGCATGGCGCAGACCCTGTTTTAGGAGTTGAGATGGCATCTACAGGGGAAGTTGCATGCTTAGGAGAAGATATACATGAGGCTTTTTTGAAATCACTGTTAGCAGTTGGATTTGAGCTTCCAAAGAAAAATATTTTATTGTCTACTGGACCAATAAAAAGCAAAGCTTACCTGCTTGAGAGCATAAGGAAATTAAAGCAGATGGGTTATAACCTGTATGCAACAAAAGGGACTCATGAGTTCTATGAAAAGAATGATGTAAATACAAAAGTTCTTTATTGGCCTCTTGAAAAAAAAGAGCCCAATGTCCTGACTTACCTCAAAGACAGGAAAATTGATTTAGTCATTAACATACCAAAAAGTTTTGAAGAAGAAGAGCTTGAAAATGATTACTTAATCAGGAGAAAATCTGTTGATTTTAATATTCCGTTGTTAACCAATCCGCAGAATACAAAATTATTTATTGAGTCCATTTCCAAACTGAAGATGAGAGATTTGAAGATTAAGGATTGGGAAGAGTATGATTAAAATCCAAACCCTTATAAAACAGCTATAAATTCTTATTTTTGGTGATAATATGGCATTTGACAAAAATTTAGACAAAGAATTGTTTTCAGAAACAAAAGAATTTGAGACATCAAGGATAAAAGTGGGTGTTTATTCCTATAATGATGGAGAAAAAAAGCTGCAGATTTCCAGGGAAAATCTTAATCAGGAAAATGCTCAATGGAAGTTTGCTAAATTAGGAAGAATGTTCAAGGATGAAGCTGAAGCTGTAATTCCAATGATACAGAAAGCACTGGAAAAAATGTGATTTAAACAAAAAATTTAAATATAACCTATCATATAAGGCTCTAGATTAGCGTATAAAATGGCACACACAAATAATAAAATTATGGGTATTTCTCTGCATATGGCTACTCTAGTGTGGTGCCCTATCATTGTTTAATCAATTTCTGATGTTCTTTATATAAAATCTGTAAGGACATCAGATTTCTCTATAAAAATTTAAAACACGAGGTGATAAAAAATGTTTGGTTTTAAAACCAAAAACATGGAAGAAATGGAAACCGTAAATACGGAAGATAAAATGGAAGAGTTCAAGGAAAAGTAAGATGGAAAATCCCTTAACTAAACCTAATTCAGAGACTATTGTACACTCCTTTCATAGTCTTAGATGGCTTATTCCTAATAGTACAGTATTCAATGTCCTAGTTCTAGTAGTTGTGGTAGTGCTAGTTAGCGCTTTCATTGTTTAATTCTGATGTTCTTTCTTGAAAATTATAAGGACATCAGACATCTCTATAAAAATTTTAAAACAGGAGGTAATAAAAAATTCAGGAGAAAGTCAAAATGAGTGCATCTCAAACAGACACATTAGAAGATTTGGCAATCAAACATGAAAGAACTGGTGCTGAGATAGCAGTAGATGTATTAAATGAGCTAGGAGTTGAATATATATTTGGACATACAGGAGGATCTATTATACCACTTCATGTGGAATTAAACAAAAGAATTGAAAGAGGAGAAAAATCTCCAAAATTCATACTTTTCAGGCAGGAGGGTGGTGCAGGCCATGCTGCTGAAGGTTACACTGCAGCTACCGGCAAGGTGGGTGTAGTCTTAGTAACATCCGGTCCAGGTGCTACAAACCTTACAACACCAATTGCAGATGCATATATGGATTCTCGTAATGTTATTTTCTTAACAGGACAAGTAAACACAAGTATGATTGGTACTGATGCATTTCAGGAAGTTGATACAATTGGAATAACAACACCAATATCAAAACATAATTATCTTGTGACAAAAGCACATGATCTTGAGTGGATTCTTAGGCAAGCTTTTCATGTAGCATCAACTGGAAGACCTGGTCCAATTGTTGTTGATATCTGTAAAAACGCTTTAACAGAAAGCTCAGATAATGGCCATGAAGAGAGAGAGTTGCGTGGTTACAATCCAAATATTAAAATGAATGTTGCTGATGCAAATTTATTGCTTGAAGACCTTTTGCGTCATGAAAAACCTGTTATTTTAGCAGGCGGTGGGATTATAAATAGTAATTCGAGTTATGAGCTACACGAATTTGCAAAAAAGTATAATATACCTGTAACATTAACTTTTATGGGTTTAGGGGCGATTCCTTATGATAATGATTTATTTTTAGGTATGCCTGGGATGCATGGGACAATAGCAGCAAATTATGCACTTAGAGATGCTGATTTTATTCTTGCGATTGGAAGCAGGTTCGATGATAGAGTTGCTGTAAAGGATTTTGGAAAAGGAAAAGTAATTGCACATGTTGATTTAGATGAAGCAGAGTTAAACAAGAGAGTAAATACAAATCATGCTCTTAATGCAAATGCTAAAGATTTTTTAATATATGCTTTAAATTATAACTCAAATAGTACTAATGATACTTCAGAATGGCTTAAAACAATTAACCAGTGGAAAAAGAATTTTCCTTTAAGGTACTCAAATGATGGGAAAAGCATAAAGCCTCAATATGTAATTCAACAAATATCTGAGTTAGCAAATGGGGATGCAGTAGTCACTACAGGAGTTGGCCAACACCAAATGTGGGCTGCTCAATTTTATAGTTTTAAATATCCAAGGCAATGGATAAGTTCAGGAGGTTTAGGAACAATGGGTTTTGGGCTTCCTGCTGCAATAGGAGCATACTTTGCTGATCCATCCAAGCAGATTATATGTATAGACGGAGATGGCAGTTTCCAGATGAACATACAGGAACTAGCTACAATAAATGAACATAATATTCCAATAAAAGTTTTTATAATTAACAATGGCTATTTAGGCATGGTAAGGCAATGGGAAGATGAATTTAATGATGGCTACCATAGTGAAACTTGTTTAAGTCGAAAAACTGATTGTAAACCTGTATGTTTATCTGATGGAAATGAATGTCAAAACAATAATCCTAACTTTCCAGGATTAAGTTATGTTTATCCAGGCATCAGTACATTAAGAATAACAAAAAAAGATAAAGTAAGGGAAGGAATATTAGAAGCTTTACAGTCGCCTGGACCTTATCTAGTAGATATATGGACAAACAAAAGAGAAAATGTAAAACCAATGATTCCCCCCGGAAAAACACTTAATGATATAATCAAGTAAAAAACTTTAAAAACTTTAACTATTCTTTATTTCTAAAACTAAAAAAAGGTGGTTGTTATATTAATTTGTGGTATTGATGAAGCAGGCCGCGGTCCAGTTATAGGGCCTTTAGTGATGTGCGGTTTGCTGGTAAAAGAGGATGATGAAAAAGAATTAGTTAAATTGGAGGTTAAAGATTCCAAGTTATTGACCAAGGCAAAAAGAGAGTTTTTGTTTGATAAAATAAAAGATATTTCTTACAAATCTGAGATTATTGTAATATATCCGGATGAAATAGACCATGCTGTTAATAATCATAATGGCTTAAATTTAAACAGATTAGAAGCAAGAAAATCAGCAGAGATAATTAATCTGTTGAATCCTGATAAGGTAATTATAGATGCGCCAAGCAATAACATAGGAAGTTATAAAAATTATTTAATGGGATTTATAAAAAATAAAAAAATTAAATTGGTTCTTGAGCATAAAGCTGATTTAAATTATCCTATTGTAAGTGCTGCCTCGATTCTTGCAAAAGTAACAAGAGATGCAGAGATTGAGAAAATAAAGAAGAAAATAAAGATAGATTTTGGTTCTGGTTATATGACAGACCCTAAAACAACAGAATTTTTAGAAAAAAATTATGAAAAATACCCTGATTTATTCAGAAAAAGCTGGTTTCCTTATCAAGATGTTTTGAATAAAAAATTCCAGAAAAAACTAGAAGATTTTTCACAATTTATAGAGAAAGTTGAACATAAAAATAAGAATGTTATTGAAAAATTAAAAAAGCTGCAGGACTTTGGATATAAATTTGTTCCAACATCAACAGAGCATGAGCATGTAAGGATGAAAGGCCCCTGCACTATAACTTTGTATAACAACGGCAAATTGTTGGTGCAGGGCAAAGAAGAGCATAAGAAATTAATTGAGAAGATGGTTTCTTAAATTAAAACTCAATTTCAATATAAAAACCCCGCGAAAAACATCCATTTTCCTGGGCTTTGAAAACCAAAGCTTTTTCAAAACCTTTAAATATTACTAAGATGTGGGTTTTATTACTATGTACGGACAAGAGCAGGTTGCAGTAGAAGCGCAAAAAGAGACAAAGATAAACAAGATTGTAATGAGTGGTTTCAAGAGTTTTGCCAAGCATACTGAGATTTTCTTTAATAGCAATTTCAATTGTATTTTGGGGCCAAATGGCGCTGGAAAAAGCAATATACTGGATGCTTTGTGCTTTGTTTTGGGAAAAAGCTCTTCAAAATCATTAAGGGCAGAAAGAGCAGCTAATTTAATCTATAACGGTGGTAAATTAAAAAAACCAGCTAAGCAGGGAGAAGTTTCAATTTTCTTTGACAATAACAAAAAAACATTTCCTACAGAAGATAATGAGGTTAAGATTACAAGAATTGTAAGGCAAAGCGGCCAGTCAGTTTACAAGATAAATGATGAAACCAGAACAAGGCAGGAAATTCTTGATTTACTATCAATTGCAAAGATAAACCCTGATGGCTATAATATAATCTTACAGGGAGATATAGTAAAATTTGTGGAGATGCATCCTGACCAAAGACGCGAACTTATTGGAGAAATTGCAGGCATTTCTGTTTACGAGGAAAAAAAACATAAGGCCTTGTTGGAACTGCAGAAGGTTGATGAAAGTCTCAGAGAAACAGGAATAGTGCTTACCGAAAGGAATACATATCTAAAAGAGCTTAAGAAAGACCGCGACCAAGCGTTAAAATACAGGGATATGAACGACAGAATAAAGCAAAACAGAGCTTCTTACTTAAAACTGCAAATTGATAGGAAACAAAAAGAAAAAAATGAGCAACAGAAAAAACTGGAAGAGACAAACAATGAATTAGCCAGAATAAATGAAAAAATTGAGAATTTAAAGAAGCTTAATGAGGAAAAAAGAGCCAAAATTGATGAAATAACCAAAGAAATAGAAGAAAAAGGCAATGTAGGGCAGATAAAGCTGAATAAGGGAGTGGAAGAATTAAAGATAGACATTACTAAAAAAAATTCCAGGATAGACACAATAAAAAATGAGCTAAACAAAATAACCAATAGAAAGAATGACTTGCAGAACAGCATCAAGGAAACACAGGATAAGATAAAAGAGCTGGAAACAGAAAAAGAGAACATGCAGAATGAGATTTCTTCTAAAGAGAGAGAAAGAATTCTTATAACAAAAAAGACAAAGGATTTCAGGGAAAAAAATAAGCTTGACAATATTGGTGAGATAGAGAAACAGGTTGAGGATATAGATAAAAAATCAGAAGAGCTGCAAAAGGAAGTGCAGTCAGCCCGCGAACAACAACATAATCTGATAAGGGAAAAAGACAAAATAGTTCATGAAATCAGCACTATAGATGTACAGATAAATAAAGTTCTTGATATAGAAAAAGAAAACAAAAAAAGAGTTGAGGAAGTAAAAAACAAAAGAAACGAATTCAAAAAATCAACCTTGGAGCTTAACAAAAAGCTGGAAGAGGATTCATCTTCAGCTGCTCAATTATCAAATGCAAGAAAGAATATATTTAATGCAAATGAGGAGCTTGCAAAATTAAAGGCAAGGCAACTAGGGACAAGGGAATTGAGCTATGGAGAGATAGCAATCAAAAGAATACTGGACCTTAAAAAATCAGGTATTTACGGGACAGTTGCAGAACTAGGCAATGTCAAATCAACATATGCTTTGGCTTTGGAAATTGCCGCTGGAGCAAAGCTGAAAGGTGTTGTTGTAGAGGATGATAAGACATCTTCAGAGTGTATTAAATATCTGAAAGAAAACAAGTTAGGAGTTGTGACTTTCTTTCCGTTAAATAAAATCAAGTCAAATCCTGCCAAGGTAGAAATAAAAAAGATTTCCAGGTCAAAAGGAAGCCACGGACTGGCCATAGACCTGATATCCTTTGATGCTAAATTCAAAAAAATCTTTGAATATGTTTTTGCAGACACGCTTGTAGTGGACAATATAGATGTCGCAAGAAGGCTTGGAATTGGAAGTGCAAAATATGTTACATTAGATGGTGACCTAGCAGAGAAAAGCGGGGCAATGCGTGGTGGCTTCAGACTAAAAAGAAAGCACAGCATGGGCTTTAAAGAGCAAGATGTTGTCAAGGAAATTGATAAATATGAAAATGAACTCAAAGATCTGAAAAACACAATAGATATTCTGGAAAAAACAAGAATTGAAAATGAGGAATTAATAGCAAACTTAAGGATCAAAAAGGCAAAATTAGAAGGGGAAATAATAAAGACAGAAAAGTCCTTACATCTTGAGGCAACCGACCTTGAAGCATCAGAACAGAAAAAAGCATCTCTCATGGAGCAGGAAAAAGAAGCTGGCCAAAAAATAAAGCTTGTTGAGGAAAAAGTTGCTTCTTTAAATAATGAGCTTGCAACAATAAAAACAGAAAAGCAAAAATTAAGAGCTAACATATCGCAATTAAGCAATCCCACACTGCTTGCAGAGCTGAATGCATTTGAAGAAAAACTAAAAGAGTTGGATGAGGATGTAATAAGGATTGACTCTGAGATAAAAAATATAGATGACCAGGCAGAAAACATATATAAAAGCGAGTTGGGAAAGACGGATAAGATAATAAAGCAGCTTGAGAAAGATGATGAGGAGTTTAACAATGAGTTGAAAAATCTGACAGAAATAGTAAAAGATAAAAACAATGAATTAAAGAAAAAGGAAGACCTGGCTCAGGATTTCTATGCAAAGTTTAAAGGTCTATTCCATAAAAGGGATGAAATAGACAAAGAAATACAAAGAAACCAGGCAACAATGAACAACAGGCAGGATGACAGCAGAAAGGTTGAGGTCAGGGCCAATACCTTATCATTGAAATTGGCAGAGATAGAATCAGTACTTTCTGGATTGAATTTGGAATTCCAGCAATATGAAGGAGTTAAATTAGACTTAAGCAAAAATGAAGACCAGCTCAAATATGAAATAAAAAAATTTGAAAATATGAGAGAACAGATAGGTTCTGTAAATATGAGGGCTCTTGAAATATATGAAGATGTTGAAAAGCAATATAATGAGCTGGTTGGAAAGAAAGACAATCTGGGTAAGGAAAAAGAAGATGTACTTAAAATGATGAATGAAATAGAAGGTAAGAAAAAAGATCTGTTTATGAAAGTATTTGAAGTTGTTAATGGAAACTTTAAGAAATTCTTTTCAATGCTAACTACAAAAGGTGAGGCAAATTTAATCATTGAGAATGAGGAAAATCCTTTTGAGGCTGGATTAAGGATTAATGTTAAAATAACCGGCAGCAAGTTCCTTGACATAAGAAGCTTATCTGGAGGTGAAAAAACTCTGACCGCATTAGCATTTATCTTTGCAATCCAGGAGCATGAGCCAGCTTCATTCTATATTTTAGATGAGGTAGATGCTGCTCTTGACAAGCATAATTCAGAGAAATTTGCTAAATTAATAAGGAAATATTCAGATAATGCACAATATGTGACAATGAGCCATAACGATGCAGTAATATCAGAAGCAGACAGTCTTTATGGGATTTCAATGAACGAGCAGGGGATAAGCCAGGTTGTTAGTTTGAAGATATAAGTGTGAAGATTTCAAATAGTGTTCTTTGCAGTCTGATGGAACTCTAATAATTAATGTGTTTTTAATTTGGCAATTGTTTTCTCCAGTTCATTAAATAAACGGGAATTGCCTTCTTTCTTGTATTTATTTAAGTTATCCCTGTACATATTGATATTAGATAAAAATTTTCTGAAGACATGTTTACTTATCCTCTTTGAAAATAGTCCATAGCCAAATTTCTTTAAGTAAAGTGCATTTGCTATTTGTTCAAACTGCTTACCTAGGGGTATGGAAAGTATTGGTTTATTCAAATACAAAGCTTCTCCTATCAGTGAAAAACCGCCGTTTGTAATAACTGCTTTACAGTCTTTCAAATCATTAAAGAACTCTTTTTCATTAAACTTTTTATAAATTATATTATGGTCCCTTGCCTTGTCTTTTATAGAGTAAACGATAAAATTTTCATCAATTTTTTTCAGGGTAGATATCAACCTAATATTAGGTTTAGATATTTGGTAAACAAGTATGTGGTCTTTGATAGATGGTTTTAAGCTTAGAATTTCTTTTCTTAATATTGGCGGGAAGAGATGGACATTCTTTTCTTTTGTAGGAGGGTAAAAGAAAGTCGTAAGGAAAAAATAATCTGCCTTTCTTGTTATTACATTAGCTATAAGCTTGCTAACCAAGAAATCTTTTACGTACCTCTTCGGGATGCTTACTTTTGTTTTGCTTGTTATATGATTGTTGTCGATCACAATCAAAGGCAACTTATGTTTCTTAGCCAAGAAAGAGGAAAAATATTCAAAATCTGATATAACTACATCTGGCTTAAAATCCCTTATGATATCTTCTACTATTTTTATTGAACGTCTTCTACCTCTTTTGAGATGTTTTATATTGTAGATTATTGTTTTTATGTTGGAAACCTTGTTCCTAAGGTACATCAACCTTAAGGCGCGTATCTTCTCTATATCCTTTATCTTTATCGACAAGAAGTCATAGGCGTTATCACCGCATACCACCTTTACCTTGTGTTTTTTCATCAATTCTTTTATCACTACCCAACTTCTAGTAGCATGACCCATTCCCTCTCCTGCAACACCATAGAGAATTTTTACCATTATAAAAAATAATTAATCCCAATATATAAAATTAATTAAAATGCGTCGGCCGGGACTTTCACCAATCTTTCCGAAGGAAAGCCTGATTTTGGTCAAGCTTTTGCGCGTAAGCGGAAAAGATTGTTTTGAACCCGGATAGCGGGCTTGGAAGGCCCGAGTCATAGCCATTAGACCACCGACGCATTAAAAGTTTAAGATTGGTATTATATTTATAAATTTAATTATTTAGGGTCTGCGCCAGAGCGGACTTTAGGCAAAATACTAATTTTTATTGTAGTCGTTGCTTTATATTTCCCACCCGCCTCCCCCTAAATTAGGCACAGACCTATTTCTTAAACATAATCTATTTTGCCTATAAAATACCGAAATCCTTAAATAATGCTATATACCTATAAGGTTATTTGGGGGTGTTAGATGGACATAGAAGGTCCTATTTATAAGAATCTTATTTCTCATATTGATATTGACAGGAGTATAAACTCTATTGAATACATTAATTCCAGAGACATTAACAGTGAATTTACTTTTAAAGAATTTATCAATGATATAAACCCGAATAATGATGCAATAGAGTTGAACTTAATAAAAAATAGGGCTTACAAGGAAGCTGTTATTATGTCTTTAAACATAGATATAAGGAAAAATGACCTTTTGGTGGAGATGCTCAGAAGCGAGCAGAAAACATTCGGAGGCAGCAAGTTGTTTTATCTGAATGCTGCATTTGACAGGCTTCTTGTCATTTCAGTTTCCAGGAATCTGGAAGGAAAGCTCAATATGGTAATTAACAGGCTAAACAAGATAAACGAGAAGATAAGCAGGCTTAATGCCAGAATAAAAAAAGAGAATTTGGAAATCTATATGAAAAGATATTGTAGTTAATATAATAAACAGGAATTTGAAAGTTTAGCTTATACTCTCCCTCATCCTCTCAACAAACTCCTTGAAATCCCTTTCTTTAACATTTGCGCCGCATGCAAATTCATGACCGCCACCGTAGCCTTCAAGGCCGGCTAATGATTTTTCCAGGATAGGGGGTATTAAAGTGTTTTTGCTCCTTATACTCATCCTGACATCATCGTCTTTCTTTCTTCCTACAATAATTATTCTCTTAGGGAATTTGTATAATAACTCATTTGATAAATCGCTAGTAAAGCTCATCTTATCATCTGCATAAGTAAAAACAAGAAGCTTTTCCCTGCCAGCTTCTTTTAGTGCGCTTTTTAATAAGCTGTCATATAACGTATTTATCTTTTCATACCTCTGGAATATAAACTTGCCTTTTGAAGTTTCCTGGTTAAGAATTTCATAAGGGCTCTCTATTCTTGTCAGGACCTTCATGCTCTTCATAATACCGCTTGTTTTTCCTTTAAGAGAGAATGAAAAAATCTTTATGAGTTTTCCTAATTTAGTTTTGAAATAAATCTCTTCTACTAATTTTTCATTGTTCATTAAATCAGGATAAGTTTTTTTAAATTCATCAACAAAATCAGGCATATAATAATCAGCAACACATCCCAGCATTGCAATCCATAAATCCTGCTGGGTAACTTTATAGCACATGTATGTTGTAGGTATATTTTCATCTTTTTTAGCCAGCCTTGGGTTAAAATATTTTACATTATGCCTTTCATACGGCCCATGATGGTCTATCCATATCAATGGAACCTTGCATTCATCTATGAAATCCTGCTCAAGCTTTGCAACATCAAGAACAAAAACCTTGTCAGCATCATACTGCTCTATTTTCGGTACAGACCTTGCATCAAGTTTTGGGTGCGTTTTTACGACAAAGCCATGGCCTTCTTTTTTATATCTATATAACAACAGAAATGCACACAACCCATCAGGATCATCATCAAAAAAGAATAATGGATTCTGGCAATTATCTAATTCTTCTTTTATTTGTTGATATTGTTTTTCTGTTAGCATTTTGGTTAAGGAAATGTGCTTGTTTATAAATGTTGCATTACAGTTAATTCAAAACCTTTAAATTTAACCAAATTCTTTGCCATGATTATGCGCCTTCCAAAATCTAAGCATCCATTATTTAATTGTGGAAATCCTAATTGTGCTATATGCAATAAGGCTTATTCCAGGTTAAAAATACAGAATAAAATAATAAAAAAGGATTTTGAAAGCGAGGCTGTTGCTCCTTTTGTTGGAAGGTTTAACTATCCAAATATTAATGTTGGAATTTTAGCTCCACCTAATGAGGATGAGAATTCATGGCTATATGATGCTCCAAAATACTGGGCTGTCCATAATTTTCAGATTCCAAAAATAATTGATTTTAGGTCTTCTTTAATAAACTCGAGCTTCAAAGCCGATATAAGACAAAGAAATAAATTTCTTGAACTAAGCCAGGAAACAGCAATGGCTTCTGATCCAACAGATATTGAAATCAATTTGCAAGAAAAACCAAGCTTTAGGTTAAATGTTGACAATTTTGCTGCTCCTACTGGCCCAAATGCAAAGTTAAAGCACGCAAAATTAACTTCCAATCCCAAAATCCATACTAAAGTGCAGAAGGTTTATTATGATACTGATTTAAAAGCAAACGACGCTATAATTTATTTATATAAAAATAGGTTTGATGAAAATTTTCTGTCAAGAATTTTAAGTGTTGGTAATGTTGGTGTGGGCAAAAATAGAAAGCTTGTACCAACAAGATGGTCTATTACAGCAACTGATGATTTACTGGGAAAACATTTGACCAATGAAATAAAAAAATATAATGAAACAAACTATACAGCTTTTTTTAGTTCTTATTTAGGAAATTATTACTTAATTTTGTGTTTTCCAGAAGTTTGGAGCTATGAATTATTTGAGATGCATGTTTCCAATCCAAATAATTTTATGACTGATTACGAGCCTTATGAAGGAAGAAAGTATTATGCAGAAGAAACAGCTGGTGGCTATTACACTGTAAGGCTTGCTATTCTGGAAAAATTGAATGAAATAAAAAAACAAAGTAGTATCTTGGCTTTGAGATTCATTACTGGTGATTATACATTGCCATTAGGTGTTTGGGTTACCAGGGAAAGTGCAAGAAAAGCCATGAGTGCAAAACCAATTCATTTTTCTTCAAAAGAGTTGATGTTAGAATATGCAAAGAAATTAGTTAAGAAAAAGTTTAATTTTGATTTGGATAATATATTAAAAAAGAGTGTTCTTTTAAGGAATATGAAAGAGCAGTCTAAATTAGTTAGATTTCTATAGGTATTTAAGTTTCCAAAACATTTATATATATAAACATATATTAATATACGAAATAGTATACTGAGTATAAGGAAAAAGAGGTTCAAGTTAGTTATGACCACAACAGCTGACTTAAAGAAATTTGGTTTTGAGAAAGAAGAGATAGCAGAGCAGACAAGACAACAGTATATTAAAACAGGCTTTCCAAAACCAGCAAGAAGATACAGATTACATTATGAGGGCTATAATATTTCTATTGAAGAACCGTATTTCTACATTCTGCATTATTTAAGATATTTTTCTGGTTTTCCGCATATAGACAAGATATCAGATGTGTTTGCTGCTACTGAAAACAGCGCTTTTTTTGGAGCATCTCAGCAAAGACTAGGTTTGCAGCAAGACAAAGTAAGCCAGTTTTTAGCAACAATAGGGAAAATGGTTCGAGAGTTATTTCAGTTAGTAAGAGAATTAAGAATTCTGGATGAAAGGTTAAGCTATTATTATGACAGTTTTACCACAAGCAAAAGTTCTGAAAGTGCTGAAATTACATTAAAAGGCATATGGGTGGATTTAGTTGAGCAAGGAGCAAAAAATCCTGCATCTGTTTATGGTATGGCAAGAGAAGTGCAATTTACAACTTTGCCGGATTTGTTTTTCTCAACACACCCTAAAAAACAGGAGGATGTTGATGAGGTTGTTGAAAGAGAAAGAGGAGCATTTAACCGCAAAGTAAGGGAAGTTCTTAAAAGAAAATTAAGGACATTCTTAGCTTGGAAAGAGCATACTTTTGAAGAGATGAAAAACAGGAGAAAATTCACATTAAAATTTTTAAGGCAGCATTATGAAGTCATAAGAATGTATATACACTGGGTAAGACCTTACTTAAGGAACATACAACGCTTGCAATTAGACCAGAGCAAGACAGAAACTCCGGATTTACTTGTTGCTTTTGAAAGCTCAATGATAGAAGTGGAACTACTAGCAAGAATACCTGGAAAAGTAAGCCAGTGTTTGCTTATACATTATTTATTCAGAACAAGGCCTGAAATGTCTTATGTGCAGGAATATCAAAGAGGGCCATTACATCTTGGCAGGGTTGAAATAGATTTTAGGATGTATGCATGGACTGTTGAAGAAATTGAAAATTATAAAAGGATGAGGGAGCAAGAAGATTTCCAGCTTTTAGGAATCATAGACACTTCTGTTAAAGCTGCAATGGAATCTTTAGGAGATGAATTAATGAGATACTTAAAAGAGGCTGGTGAAGAGTTTGGGCCAAAAACTGAGAAAAAAATTGAGAAAAAGCGTTCTTCATTTTTAAGTCCCTATACCTCAATTTTTAAGGGTTTTTCTGAACTTTTCAGTGCCCAAAAAACAAAAAAGCAGGCAAGGCAAAAAAAACCAAGCAAGACAGATGTTATGAAGTTGAGTTTGGCAAGAACAGAGGCTGAGAAAAAGGTAAAGGCAACTGCGTGGACAATTTATCATCACTTCAAAAAACACCACCACATGCTAAACTGGTAAAAATACAATAATAAAGAAAACAATGGAGTAAGAAATACAAAAACAATTATTTGATTAATATTAATTTACAATTAAAATAAAAAACTCAATAAAAAAATAATTCCAATAAACAAATAAAAAACAAAAACAATCAATAGCGACGCAATGCAAAACAACGACGCAAAAATGCTTGTTTTTTTATTAATAATAAATTTTTCAATGAATAATGATATCAAGTGTAAAATAAAAAATAACTGAACAAATAATTGTGAATCATAAGATAAAAAATTAATGGAAAAATAAAAAATGATACACTGCGATTAAAATGGACTTTGGAGACCTTAATTATGGACATCATCCAATGGTTGATTATTTCAATGCCATGGAACCGGAATCTTATGGCATGCAAGTAGCTAATAAACCTGATGTAAATTTAAGCGTGCAAGACATTGGAATGAGCGTTCCTATGGGAATTTCTGCTGCAAATGTTGCTGGAATATATTCAAAAATAAGAATGGGTGCAGGTAAATTAGAAATACAATTCCCAGGCTATAGGATAGGGAACAGAAACCAGCAGACACCTGAGATGTTAGGAGAGGACCAAAGACAGGCTTTAAGGGAAATGCAACTTGCTAATGAAGTAAGGTTTAACACACATGCCAGCTTTGGCCTTATGGGAATGATGGGCAGAGATGAGAGGGGAAATTTTTCAATTCACGGAGCATACCAGGACCTACTTGAATTGAAAAGATCAATTGATTTCCAGGCAGATATGGGTAGTGGTTCTGTTGTAATGCACTCTGGAGAATTTGAAAGACCAATGACAGATATGCACTTGGATGATGAAACACATCATTTAAACTTAGCCAGGGATGAGTCAGGAAGATTAATGGTCAGAATGGGGCATACCCAGGAATTTGATGCAAAGTTTGACTTAATGGATGCAAGGACAAGCCAGAAAATGGAAACTGTGCAGAAAGATAGATTAGTTTCATATCCTGATTGGTTAAAGTCAAAAGAAGATTACTCAGGAATTGATGTAGATGGAAAATCTACTACAATAAAAAAAGGTGATTTTATTGATTATCAAGGCAGAAAAATATTGGACCCTTATGATGCTGTAAAAGGAAGAGTTCCAGAATATGATAAAGAAAGAGGAAGATTTTCTGTTAAACTAAAACATTTTGATTATTTTAAGAAAGAAGCAGAAAAATATAATGAATATCAAAGACAAAAACTAGGCAGAGAGCCAAATTATTATGAAAAAGTATATCCAGAAGAAATGTTCTTGCGAGCAACCTTAGAGACACAGGAAGGCCATGCAAGAGGTTGGGCACTGCAATATGGCCTAGAGACTCAAAAGCATATTGACCGGTTAAATAAAATCGATAAAGCTACGGAATTCTACAAAAAATTAGATGCCTCAATACCGCCAGAAGAAAAATGGAAAATTATGAAAGAAGAGCGTGCTGAGTTCATTTATCCAGAGTTAATACCGTTAGACACAAAACATCCTTTAGAATTGCTACGGAAAATGAGAAGGACGGAAGAAAGAGGTCTTGAATTTGCAAGGCAATCTTCAGGAGCCCAAGAGCAGCAGGCAGTTGACACTAAGGAAACAAAAGAAAACCTAATAACACCAATAAAGAGGCTTGAGCAGCATGGTGTCAGGATGTATGCTGAAGCTGGACTACATGCTATGAATAAAACAAAGGATCCTAATAACCCGGTTGTCGTTGCTATTGAAAACCTGTTTCCGGAAAGGTTTGGAGGCCATTTAGAAGAACTAAAATGGACTATCAAAAAATCCAGGGATAGAATGGTTAAGCTGCTTACAGAGCCTAAGATACAGCTAGGTGTTAGCAGAATGCCTACTGAGATGGATGAAAAAAAGTTATCTGAAGCTACGATGCCTGGAAAAAAAGGAATGTTGCAGGAAAATCCTTTTTATATGGGGATAGGCAAAGAGGAAGCAGAAAAAATTGCTGAAAGGCACATTAAAGCTACCTTAGACACAGGACATTTGAATATGTGGAAGAAGTTCTGGCAGGACGACCCAAAACTTAACCGTGAGCAGAATGACGGAAAATTTAAACAATGGTACTTAAATCAGGTTGAGAGCCTGGCAAAAGAGAATATGGTTGGAAATGTGCATCTTGCTGATAATTTTGGATACCAGGACGACCATCTAAGCCCTGGCCAGGGAAATGCGCCAATAAAAGAAGCTGTTGCAATACTAAAAAAACACGGCTATGACCGCGCATTAACTGTCGAGCCAGGTGCAGATGCTGCAACTGATTTAAGCGATTTCCATGGATTAATGAAAACCTGGAAACTATTTGGCAGCCCTATGTATGGTGTGGGAATGGGAAGCCCGCAAGTACCTCAAAACTGGACAGATGTTCAATACTCATATTTCGGCCAGAACAGACCTCCTTATTTTGTATTCGGGCCTTATGCGCCAAGCAATGACTGGACATTATGGTCAGCAGTACCTATGGAGTAAATTCTTATAAAAATAAAATAATAATTAGTAATAAAAAATTTAAAAAATAGATAAAGTTTAAAAATAATCAGTATAATGATTAGTATTAATTAGGGGTAAACATAAAAAAGAGGTGTGAATTTGGAAGCTGAAAAAAAACTTATAGATTCTTATGAGTTAAACGTAAATGATATAGTAATTGATGTTTCTATTTATTCTGATGAAAATGAGCCTGTTCCTGTTTATAGCATCTCTATAACAAATATAAGCGAAACTACGAAGATAATTCTTGAGAAAATCAGGGAGGAGTTTGTATCCCAGGAAATGAAAACATTTGAACAAGGGTCGCTTGAATCATCAACTATACAAAAACAATTTAAAAAAGGTATATTGGTATTATTGCGCAAGTACTTTCCAACTGCTAATAAAAAAACCATGGATATGCTTATAAATTATATTTTGCAACAGAACATAGGGCTCGGAAATATTGAAGTGCTGCTTAAAGATAAAAATCTCGAGGAGGTTGCAATCAATAATGCAAATGAGCCAATCTGGATCTACCATAGGAAATATGGCTGGCTTAAAACAAATATAATGATCCCTAATGAAAGCAGAATAAGATATTACTCAACAGTTATAGGGAGAGATGTAGGCAAAGAAATAACTACATTAAATCCTTTGATGGATGCTCATCTAAAGACAGGCGACAGGGTAAATTCAACTTTAAGTCCGATATCCTCAAAAGGGAATACACTAACAATAAGAAAGTTTGCGGTAAAACCCTGGACAATAACAGACTTCATCAAGGAAAAAACCATCTCGTATGAAGCTGCTGCTCTTTTATGGATGGCTGTTCAAAATGAGCTTTCTGTAATCATAACAGGAGGAACAGCTTCTGGTAAAACTTCTATGCTAAATGTTGTTGCAAATTTCTTCCCTCCAAATCAAAGAATACTGTCTCTGGAGGATACTAGGGAGCTAATGCTTCCTAAGATTCTTCATTGGGTTCCTCTTGAAACAAGATTACCAAATCCAGAAGGCAAAGGAGGAATAACAATGCTTGACTTAATAGTAAACTCATTGAGAATGAGACCTGACAGGATTTTGGTAGGGGAAATTAGAAGAAAAAGGGAAGCTGAAGTTATTTTTGAGGCAATGCATACGGGTCATAGTGTTTATGGAACTTTGCACGCAAATAATGTAAGAGAAACCATAAACAGACTAACACAACCACCAATAGGATTGTCAAAGCAGATTCTTTCAGCTTTATCATTAATAGTGGTTCAGCACATAAATAGGAGAAATGGCAGAAGGAGGACATTGCAGATAGGGGAGGTAATGTACAATGGTGATGCAAAGCCAATTATGCAACTCAATATTATGAAGGATACGCTTGAAAAGGTTAACGATCCGACTACAATTTTTGAAACACTAAATCTTTATACAGGACTTTCAAAAGGAGACATTGAGAAGGATATTAACGAAAAAGTCGATATTTTAAAATGGATGGTAAAGAATAATATAACCGACATCAACAAGATAGGAATGATTATGTCTAAACATTACAGGAAAAAACCTTTTAAACATATGGTCTAAAGATGAAAATAGCCATAAGCAAGCTGGTGCAGAGGATAAGTTCATTCTTTCCAAATCTTAAGAAGGAAATCAGGATTGCTCATATAAAAACAACCCCCCAGGAATTTATTTATAAAAATTTGAAATTCTCTTTACCATTTTCATTAGGATTGACTATTCTTTTTTTTTTCGTAGCGGACAAAGCAGAACTTCCCTTGATTTTAATTCCAGTTGCTTTTATTATCCTCTTTATCCTGGTATTTAATTTTGGGTTCTTAAAACTTAAAGCGAAAATAATCCGAAGACAAAAAGAAATTGATCGCGAGGTTTTATTTGTAGGGCAGTACCTGCTTATTAAGCTTTATTCTGGCAGACCATTGCTTAATGCTTTAATTGATACAACCAAAAGTTATGGAGTCGCAGCAAAATACATTGAAGAGATTGTCAATGATATTGATACTGGAAGTTCTTTGGAAAAGGCATTGGAAAATGCCATGACTTACTCCCCATCAGGAAAGTTCAGGAAAATATTATTTCATATAAATAATGCATTGAGACTTGGAATAGATGTTAGTAAGCCGTTAAGTGCTGTTTTGGATGAGATAACAAAGGAACAGGAGATTGAGGTCGAAAGGTATGGTAAAAAACTAAACACTATTGTCATTTTTTACATGCTTGCTGCTGTAGTTATACCATCAATTGGTATGACTCTGTTTATTGTTTTATCAAGCTTCATCAACTTTACTGTAAGCATAAATTATTTTTTAGTTGTTATGCTGTTTATGATTATAATACAATTCTTGTTTATATCTGTATTTAAGACAATAAGACCAACTGTAAACTTATGATGCATAGTAGCATGATTAATCAACAAACATGGCATTCAGAATTATATTTTTGGAGGAATTTGGCAAAGCATTTGTACCTAAACGAGCAATTCCGCATTTGAGGCTGTTTTTGCTTAAAGCGGGCATTTCTTATGTCCCTTATAAATTCTTTGGTGTATTATTTTATCTTACAGCACTCATAACTGCAATTATTTACCTATTTTTTGTATATCCATTTCTTTTACAATACTCCCAATTAGTCTTGTTAGTTGCATCTGCAATATTCTGGTTTATAATCCAGATTTCATTAGCAACTTTTTTCATTTTGCTGGTTTATTTTTATGTAGATCTGCGTATATATCGAAGAACAAAGAAAATGGAAGAGGCGCTTCCGGATTTTTTACAGGTAGTTGCCTCTAACTTAAAAGGTGGCTTATCATTCGAGAAAGCTCTGCTAGGGGCCATTAAACCAAGATTTACAATCTTGGCCAATGAAATGGCTGAGGTATCAAAAAAAGTAATGACTGGCCACGATGTTAGTATTGCATTATACGAATTAGGACAAAAATATGACAGTCCTATGTTAAAGAGGTCGATAGACTTAATGGTGGGTGAGCTTGAAAGCGGAGGGCAAATAGCCAATCTAATAGACAAAATAGTTCAGCGTATCAAAGAAACCAAAGTTTTGAAGGAGGAAATATCTGCTTCGGCTGTAGCTTATATGATTTTTATGGCAGCAATAGTAATTTTTATTGCTCCTTTGCTGTTTGCCTTATCCTATAATCTTTTAATAGTTATTCTTAGCTTTATATCCAAGCTGTCAGTTGCAACAGCTAGAGCAGGAACTTTGCCTTTTAGTGTTAGTGGAGTGGCTATAGAACCTGACAATTTTAAATACTTTTCAATAGCAGCTTTAGCAGTAATTTCATTTTTTTCTTCCCTTATTGTCTCTATTGTAGAAAAAGGCAACATTAAAAGTGGTCTAAAGTACATTCCAATCTTTTTGATTGGCTCTTTAGCTTTTTATTTTATATTTATGAAAGTTTTAAGTTTTGTATTCTCCGGACTTACATTTTAAAGAAATATCCCCACCGCCGGATTTGAACCAGCAACCTTTCGGTAACGGCTGAGTGTTTTTCATTCACAGCAAAATGCTTTGTCAAACACTTTCTACAGCCGAACGCTCTGCGGTTGAGCTAGATGGGGGCATATAAAGAAATATATTATTCATTTAAAAACCTTACTACAAATAAAGACCCAATCTTTTTTCCCATCAATTATTTTTCTAATATTAAAGTTTTCATTGATTTTTCTTTTAATTGAATCAAATAATACGCTCTTTTTCAAAATGCTAAATGCAAAATCTTTTTTTCCAACTCTTTTTATTTCTTTTATGCTTTTTTCTATATTATCGAAATTATGCATAGAGGTGACTGAAATGATTTTATCAAAAATGTTGTCCTTGAAAGGTATGTTTTCTGCTTTTGCTTGTATTTTTTGATTATTGCTATTTTGTTGTAAAAGTTCTATTGATGAGTCTATGCCAATAATATTACAATTAAAGTCTAAAAGGCCCGTACCGCATCCGACATCCAGCAGTAAATCAGTATTTTTTATATCAAGATTTTCTTTTATTAGTTTATGCTTTATTTTCTGTTCTCCTCCATAGAGTTCATTGTATCCTTTTGCTGTTAATTTGTAAAAATCCATGCATCATGGACAATTAGTACTATATATAATTTTTTTGTTATAGTGAGCAATATTTTCGAAAAGAATAAAAATAGTTGTTAAATTCCAATGTTGTGAGAGAAATTGAATAAATTAATGATTTTCGGTATTGTTTCAATCTTGATAATTTTGTATGGGTGTGCATCTAGTTCTAAAACTATAACTTTTGAGCAAGGTGTTAAAAGAATAAATGAGATAGATAAGGAATATGGGGTTGATATGAAAACATTGCCAAATTCAACAGAAAAAATAAGTGGATTACTGACACAAATTACTGGCTTTGCTGCATTAAATAAAAATATGCCCAAATCCCTTGAATATCTTCTTGACTTCAGGATAAAAACCCTGGAAGCAGAGTTGCTGCATATAGAAGGATGGCAGTGGGGCAGAGGCAGCACAACTGACTGGGGCTTTGGCTGCAAAAAAGGATCTGTAAGGATATTGAATTCATCAAGTATAAGGGGTAGTTCAGCACAAAGGGGTTTTGAGGCTCTGGAAGCTTTACAACTATTTGTAGATGATTTTCCTACTGAAGCAAAAAGCTTGGATTTCTCACAAAAAGATATTTTGTTCCTTAATGCTGCTTACCAGCAGGTAGAAGATAAAGCAGCAAAAGATTCAAGAACTATCAGGAGTGTTTGCAAAAAGCAGATAAAAGAGCTTAATATAAAGGGGTAATTGTATGTCACTAAAAAAGCCTAACAGCATGGAAGAATGCTTGTACTTTACTAACAGGTCAATAGGAGATGGATTTACAACTGCATGGGTCTACAGAAAAGAATGCCCTAAATGCAAAAAAGGAAGATTAGGTAAGCCAATAAAGAAAAACGGAAAAGTTGACAAAAAAGCAGAATATTATGAATGTCCTCTTTGCAAGCACCAGGAAAGCAATGAAGAAATAGAAAAAGACTTAAAATTAGAAGTCCAGTATAAATGCCCTTATTGCAGAAATGAGTCAGAAACAACAACAGAATACAAAAGAAAAGTCTTTGAAGGAATTCCTTCCTATGTTTTTGAATGTGCAAAATGCAGTAAAAAAATAGGCATAACCAAAAAGATGAAGAAAAGTAAGAAGAAATGAGAAAATTTATGATTAATTAATAATAATCTTTTTAAAGCAAAACTTTATTCTCAGTATAGGTGGTCAAGTTCAAGGAGAAAATAATTATAACAAGCGCTTTGCCGTATGCCAATGGACCTATACATATAGGGCATTTAGTAGAATACATCCAAACAGATATATTTGTAAGATTCTTGAGGTTAATAGACAAGGATATTGTTTATTGTTGTGCGGATGATACTCATGGAACTCCTATAGAGATAAAAGCCAAGGAATTGGGGATAAAGCCAGAGCAGTTAATTGCAAGATTCTTTAAGGAGCATCAGGAAGATTTCAAAAATTTCCATATAAAATTTGATAGTTATTATACAACAAACAGCCGCGAGAATAAGCATTTTTCTGATTTGATTTTTGAAAAAATAAAGAAAAAAGGACTAATTTATAAAAAAGAGATAGAAGTTACTTATTGTGAGAATTGCAAAAGAACTTTACCAGACAGATATGTTAAGGGTAAATGCCCAAAATGTAATGCTCCTGACCAGTATGGCGATGTATGCGAAGTATGTAATGCAACATACAAAACAGTTGATTTAATAGATTCTTACTGCACAATATGCAAAAACAAGCCTGTAAGAAAGAAATCAGAGCATTACTTCTTTAAGTTAAGTGCACTTTCAGGATTTCTGGAAAAATGGATCAAAAAAAATAAAAATTTACAACAGGAAACAAAAAATTTTGTTTTAAACTGGATTAAACAAGGTCTGGAAGACTGGAACATATCAAGAGATGGCCCTTATTTTGGCTTTAAAATCCCAAATGAAGAAAATAAATATTACTATGTCTGGCTGGATGCGCCAATTGGATATATTTCGAGTTTAGCAAATTATCTAAATAATGATACAAAAAAAGCAGAAAAAGCATGGAACAATAGCAAAATAATACATTTTATTGGAAAAGACATAACTTATTTCCATTTTCTTTTCTGGCCGGCCATGCTGCATGCTGCTGACTTTAAGCTTCCGGAAGACATTGTAGTGCATGGATTTTTGACTGTAAACAATGAAAAGATGTCAAAATCAAGAGGAACTTTTTTTACTGCAAAGGATTTCCTTAAAAAATATGATGCAGAACATTTAAGGTATTATTATGCCAATGTTTTATCAAAAAAACTTGCAGATATTGACCTCAACCTTAATGAATTCAAGGAGAGGATAAACAATGAGTTAGTTGGCAATCTGGGGAATTTCTGCTACAGGATAACTAGTTTTGTCAATAAAAATTTCAATGGTGAAATTAAAAATATAGATAACAATAAAACAATAATAAATGAAATTAATAATAGAATTAATAAAATAAAAGATTATTATAATGATTTAAACTTTAATGCTGCAGTTAACGGAATATTACAAATTTCTGATATAGGCAATAAATACTTCCAGGAAAATGAGCCCTGGGCTTTAATTAAGAAAGATAAGAAGAAAGTGCAGGAAATTTGTGCATTATGCGTTAATATCGCAAAAAACCTGAACATTTTGATACAACCAGTATTGCCAAAATTCTCAGAAGAACTGCAAAAACAATTGAACTTGAAAGAGCTAAAATGGAAAGATATTGGTTTTGAGCTGAAAAACCATAAAATTGGAAAAGAGAAGCTTTTAGTAAGAAAGATTGAGGAAAGCAAAGAAGAGTTATTTCCATTAAACCTTAAGGTTGCTAAAATTGCTGAAGTTGAGGACCATCCTAATGCTGACAAACTCTATGTTATACAGATTAATCTTGGAACAGAAAAAAGGCAGCTTGTTGCAGGGCTGAAAGATTTTTATAATAAAGAAGAGCTGAAAAACAAAAAAATAATTGTTGTTACAAATTTAAAGCGTGCAAAGTTAAGAAATGTAGAAAGCCAGGGAATGTTATTGGCAGCAGAAGATAATAAAGGAAATGTAGGCTTACTGACAACAAAATCAGAACCAGGAGATGAAGTTAAATTCGGCAATCTAAAAAACTCCAACAAGGAAATAAGCTTTGATAATTTTAAAAAATTGAAAATAACAGCCAAAAATAAAAAAGTATATTTCGATGATTTAGAGCTAAAAACAGATAAAGATACTGTTTCTTATGAGAATATTAAGGATGGGAAGGTTTGTTAGTTTTTTGTGTATAGTTTTGTAAAAAGTTTGCTCAATAGTTATGATACCAAAACCATAACCTTTAAATAACAACTAAGCACTACATTTTTCATGGCTTCGGTACTACAAGACATGTGGAATGGGCTTTTAGACAAGGCTGCTGGTTATGCACCAAAACTTATAACTGTGGCCATAATATTAATTATTGGATTTATAATCATAAGGATTTTGATTCACTTAATAGATAAATTCTTCAATAAGGTGAATTTTGATAGAAGTGTTGAGACCTTTCTTGAGAATGTAGCAAGAGTTATTTTATGGTCTATTCTGATAATAATTATATTGGCAAACTTAGGTGTTGATGTTACCGGCCTTATTGCAGGTCTTGGTATAATGGGATTTATTGTTGGTTTTGCACTTAAGGATACTTTAGGGAACTTGGCCTCTGGTGTATTTATTCTCTTCCATAAGCCCTTTAAAGTAGGAGACTGGATAAAAGTAGGTGGTATTGTAGGCGGTGTTGAAAGGATGGGCATTGCAGCCTGTGTTCTAAAGAGCCCAGATAATATTAAAATAACCATACCAAACAGCAAGATATGGGGGGATGTTATACAGAATTTCCATGGAAATCCAACAAGAAAATTGTTTAATCTAGAAATAGGTATAAGCTATGATTCCAACATAGACAAAGCAATCAAGATAATTACTGACATATTGAAAAAAGATGAAAGAGTTCTTAAGGATCCTGAACCACAAATTGTAGTTAAAAGCTTAAGAGATAGTTCTGTTAATATTGCTATAAGGCCTTCGATGAAAAAGGAAGACTATTGGAATGTTTATTTCGACACAATCAAGAATATCAAGGAAGAGTTTGACAAGAATGGGATAAGCATTCCATTCCCGCAAAGAGATGTCTGGATCAGGGAAATGTCAAAACGTCCTAAGAAAAAATGAGTTCTGAATTACCTAGAAGCATCTGCCTGTCTTTCCACTTCTAATTTCTTTGCTATTGCATTTGAAGCATTACTTAACCTGTAGGCATTGATTATTTCTTCTGTGAGTGTGCTTTCTATGGATTTTTTTGAGTTAAAGGATTTATGGTAAGCACCTTGAGCCATGTGCCTCAAAGCTATATCTATACGTCTTTGGGGTGCACATTCAACTGCTTTAGGATATCTTGCTCCACCATACTCAATAGTTATTATTTCCTCTCTCTGAGCAGCATTTTCCAGGGCTTTTACAAAAACCATTATTGGATTCTCTTTTGTCTGCTTTTCTATTGCAGCAAAAACATTTTCCACAATGGAAAAAGACTTGTTGGCTTTTCCTGTTGTATGATAGCTTGTCTTAAAATGCTTCTTGGATTTATGCCCTGGTATCATCAGTTTATTAATCAACCTTTCAACTATGAAAATCTTGCTTTTGTGGAAGCGGTTTTTTGCATATCTGGCCCCTGTCTTAGGAACAATTCTGGGCTCTAGTGTAATGTATGACTTTAGTCCAGGATCATCTACATTAATTCCGCTCACATCCCATCTGTTGAAAGCTTTTATTTGAGATTGCATTTTCAAAAATTATTTTATTTCCTAGCCTTTTCTATTATAAGTGTTGGGGGGGTGGGAGGAAAATATGAAAAAGCGAGTAATTTATTTACGAGCTTTTTCTATTATACCCTTTAGTAATGCGTCCAGGCTTTGATCATTTACTTTAATGACCTGCCATCTTACGCCAGGAATGTCACCTTTACTTTTTCCCATTGCGCCTCCTATACATTCAATCATAACTTTATCGTGCTCATCAATAAGCTTTGTTGCTCCATCTCCCGGGCAGAATGCTGTTATTTGTCTGCCATTCTTAATTAATTGAATTCTTACGCATTTCCTCATTGCAGAGTTTGGCTGTTTAGCTTCCAGTTGTACTTTCTCCAAAACAATCCCTTCTGCCTGAGAAGCACCTTCCAGAGGGTCAGATTTAGCTTTCAGCCTTCTAACTCTCCTTACAAACCATTTATCCTTCCATTTGCTCTTATGCCTTCTAGCTTTAAGCTTCTTTCCTGCATTTAATCCCCTGCTTTTCTTTCCCATATACGTTTTAGAAATTATTCTTGGTTTTTAAATGTTGTGCATCTGTTATGGAAAAAAAGAAACTTTTAAATAATAAAGGATTTAAAGTTAGTACAATCATAAAAGAGGGAATAAATGGCTAATACTAAAGTTAGTGCTTTTGAAATTGTTCTTTTAATGGTAGGCCTTACTGCCGCTGTTTTGGGCTTTCAGTTCATAAACCAGGTTTATATTACAGAAGGAAAGATAAGCTGGTTAATGGTAATAGCAATATTCAACTGGCTTATGCTTCTTGTTGTGTTTGTATCATTAAGCGTGGGTGTTGATGTCACCAAAAAAGAGCTTGTTGAACTGAAGAAGATAGTTGACCTGCTCAGCCAGAGGAAAGGCAAGAAATAATGTCTTATCAATTCTAAAGTGCCAGGATATCCAGTATCTTGTTTCCAATAATCCTTTTATCTGCTAAATTTATATGTTTAACCTTTTTATTTTTATCAACAATATAAACCTCGTTTGTCTCTGTATTAAAGCCAGCACCTTTTTTCCCAACATCATTTGCAACAACAATATCCGCATTCGCACTTTTTAAAAGCCAATATGCCCTGTTTATTAATTCCTGTTTGCTTGTCCTGTATTCTGCCTTAAAGCCAGCTAATACAATATTTTTTTTGAGGATTTTAATATTCTCAAATATTTTTGTTGCTGGAGTTAGCTCTAAATGCATACTTTTGTTGCTTTTTATCTTAGTTTTATTTTTGTTATTAATTGTAAAGTCAGAAACAGCAGCAGCATGAATCATTATATCTTTATTTTTAATATTTTTTTTGATTTCATTGAATAATTCTTTCACAGTATTAATTTTGATATCTTTAAAATGATAATTTGGCTCTACTGAATTAGCACCCCTGATTAATGTAACTTCTGCGCCACGTAAGAAAGCTTCTTCAGCAAGATAAACTCCCATTTTTCCAGAACTTTTATTTGTGATGACCCTTATAGGATCAATTTCTTCAGATGTTGCACCTGCAGTTACTAAAATCTTTTTACCTGCTAAATCAGATTTTCTTTGGATAGTTACTTCTATTCTTTTTACTATTTCATCTAAATTAGCTAATCTTCCAATTCCCTTATAACCGCAAGCTAAGATGCCATATTCCGGAGCAACAAACTCATATCTTAACTTCTTTAATTTATCCACATTTTCCTGCATAATGGAATTTTTCCACATCTTTACATTCATTGCAGGGCATATAAGAACTGGAGCATTAGTTGCCATTATGCTTGAAGTCAATAGATTGTCTGCTATGCCATTTGCTATTTTACCTATTGTATTTGCAGTTGCAGGGCATATTAAAAATAAATCAGCTTTATCTGCCAAAGAAATATGTTTTATTTGTTTGTCTTTTTTTATGAAATCAATATAATTTACTTTTTTATTGAAAGAGTGCACTGAAACTTCATTGTTGCTTGCTTTTTCAAAATCTTTTATATCAACTAGTTTTGTAGCACTTTCTGTCATAATTACATGGACATTTGCATTTAATTTTCTTAGTTTTTTAATTAGCCCAAGAACTTTATAGCATGCAATGCTGCTTGTTACTCCAATAACTATATTTTTTTTGTAGAATATATTTTTATTTTTCATATTTTTAATATTATTTTTTAATTTATTATTGTTTTTAAAATGAATTTTAATTATTTTTTAATTTGGATTATTATTTTTATTATTGAAAATTATTTTATTAATTTTTATTTATTTTTATTGAATTATTAAATTATTGGAAACATTATTTATTGATTTTTAATGTTGTCAATGAAAACTATGCTCATCTGCTGGAAACTTCCCTTCTTTCACGTCTTTGATATAATTTTCAAAAGCATTCTTCATTTCTTTTCCTAGCTCAGCATATTTTTTTACGAATTTTGGGCTGAATTTGTCGTATAGGCCTAAAATGTCATTTGATACTAAAACCTGGCCATCACAATATGGACCAGCACCTATACCAATAGTTGGTATTGAAATAATTTCTGTAATTCTTTTTGCAAGCTGCATTGGAACACACTCTAAAACAACACTGTAACAGCCTGCTTCTTCCAGTTGTTTTGCTAGCTTAAGCAATTTATTTGCAGTTTCTTCGTCCTTGCCTTGCACCTTAAAATCAGTAATAGTTTGTGGAGTCAACCCAATATGCCCCATAACTCCCATGCCATTATCAACTAAAAATTTTGCAATTTCCGGTTTATTCTCAATTTTTACATTATCTGCTCCTGCTTTGATAAATGCTTTTGCATTCAAAACAGCACTTTCATTGTCATTATAGCTATTAGCAGGCATATCGCCAACAATCATGGTATTTTTTGCGCCTCGTGCAACAGCTCCAGTATGCCTTAGCATATCATCCATAGTAACGCTTAATGTATTCTCATAACCCAAAACAACCATTCCTAAGCTGTCTCCAATCAATATTATATCAACACCCACTTCATCCATGTACTTTGCAGTACTGCAATCATAAGCAGTAAGCATAGTTATTTTTTCCTTGCTCTTCATGGATTTTATTTTGTCAACTGTGGTTTTCATAAGTTTATGTATACTATAATTGTTTATAAAGGTTCTTTTTTGTAAATAACAATCTTTTTAAATGTAATAACGGTATCTATTTTGTCTATGAAAGTCGCAGAATGGTTTGATAAAAACAGGTACAAAGCATCAAGTTTTTCAAACATAAAAAAACTGGTGGAATTGAAGAGAAAACAGAAAACTGCAATTAGTGTAGTTATTCCAACTCTTAACGAAGAATCAACCATTGGAAAGATAATAGAAGTTCTAAAAGAAAATTTAATGCAGAAATACAAGCTAGTGGATGAAATAGTTGTTATTGATTCTGGCAGCACTGACAAGACAAGAGACAACGCAAAAAAAGCAGGTGCAAACGTATATCTGGATTCTGAAATTCTAAAAAGAAAAGGAAATTACAAAGGCAAAGGTGAAAATTTATGGAAGTCCTTGTATGTAACAAAAGGTAATATAATATGCTGGATTGATGGTGATATAAAGAATATACATCCCAGATTTATTTACGGGCTTGTTGGGCCATTATTGACAAACAAGAATATTTATTACACTAAAGCTTTTTATCAGAGAGTATCAAAAAAAGCCAATGGGACGACCCCTCTTGGAGGGGGAAGAACTACAGAACTGTGCTTTAGGCCTCTCATTAATATGTTCTTTCCATTGCTAAGCGGCTTTATCCAGCCATTGAGTGGGGAATATGCTGGCAGGAGAAAACATCTGGAAAGACTTCCATTCTTCACTGGATATGGTGTAGAAACAGGATTATTGATAGACATGCAAAAGAAATTTGGATTAAAAAGAGTTGCCCAGGTAGACCTTGTATCAAGGATACATAAGCACCAGAGTTTAAGAGGCCTAAGCAAACAGGCTTTTGCAGTTTTACAAGTAATATCAAAAAGAGCAAATACACTTGGGAAGTTCATACTTGTAAATGACATCAGGAGAAAAATAAAAATCATTGAAAGGGCCACTGAAGGCAAGAAAGTAGATTACAAACTTATTGATTCTCCGATTGAGCAAATACAAAGACCGCCAATAATTACATTAGAGGAATACAGAAAAAAATTCAAAAAAGAGCCTAAGTGGGTTTATGATTAATCTTTTATAAATTAAAGGAAAACTTAATAACATCTAAAACATTTATATTCTTAATGCTTATAAAAAACTATAAAAAATTGTCTAGGACTAACTTAAGAAGAAAAGCGCTTCAAATTATTAATTCTGGACTTTTAGCAATAAAAACAGAAAAAATAATAAAAAACAATATCAAATTAAAAGGTAATTCTCTGATAATAAAAAATAATAAATTCGATTTAAATAACTATAAAAGGATTTTTGTTATAGGTTTTGGAAAGGCCTCTTCTCTAATGGCAAAAGAACTAAAAAATATACTGAAAAACAGGATAAACAATGGACTAGTAATATCAACAAAGAAAATAAAGTTAAATAAGATAAAAATCATAAAAGGAACTCATCCTCTTCCAACTGAAAAGAATATTTATGCCACAAAGAAAATGATAAACCTATTAAAAAGCCTGAATAAAGATGATCTGGTGATTTCTCTTATTTCAGGAGGGGGTTCTGCTTTATTGTTTTATCCTAATATTAAATATTACAAATATATGGAAATATTCAACAAGGCATTCAAATCAGGAATTGGCATTTATGGATTAAATAAACTTAGGAAGAAATATTCTAATGTTAAAGGAGGCAAGCTGGCAAGACATACAAAAGCAAGAATAATTTCCTTGATATTCTCAGATGTTGTTGGTGATGATCTGGCTACTATTGCATCTGGACCAACATACGGGAAAGGGTTAAAGAATGTGGACAATATTCTGTTATTGAACAATGAAGTTGCTTTAGATGCCATGAAAAAGAAATCAGTTTTATTAGGACTAAAACCAATTATAGTTACAAATAAATTAAAAGGAGAAGCAAGATTGATTAGGAAAAATCTGTTGAAATCAGTTAATAAGTATAAAAATAAGAATTGTTTTTTATTTGCAGGAGAAACAACAGTTACAGTTAAGGGTAATGGAAAAGGAGGAAGAAACCAGGAGTTGTGTTTAGGAGCTATAAAAGAGGTTGGGAAATTAAAAGATACTGTTATTGCTTTTGTAGGAACTGACGGCATAGACGGTCCAACAGATGCGGCAGGAGCGATAGTAGATAGTAACTCTTTAGAAAAAGCCCGAAAACTAGGATTAGATCCCACAGAATATTTAGATAAGAATGACTCTTACAATTTCTTTAAAAGAATAAAAGATTTAGTTTTTACTGGAGCAACTGGTAGTAATGTGGCTGATATCGGGCTTATAGTTAAGAAATAACTTATTCTTTTAGTAAGTCTAAAAAAACAGCCATCTATATCTGTTGTGATTACAAGTTGCTCTAGCCTCATTTTTATTTATACACTTTGTCGTATATTGTGTTCGGGTCTATTAGCATTGGATTGTTCCTTAGAATGTGTTCAAGGTCTCCTGGCTTTTTAATAACACCTATACTCTGGCTGATGTTACCATTAACTTTATCAATCCTTGATTTGTATTTGCTGTCGTAAACAACAATTTTGCCATCAATAGGCCTTAGAACCAGTTCGGGCTCTTTTGAGATTTGGGGATCTCGCGCATTTGGCCAGTTAGAAGCATGACCATATCCAAAGAGTGGGCTTCTTCTTGCAAGCTGTTCTTCAATACCAAATATTTGCATCACTGCATTTTGGTTTTTTTCAACAGTCTTTGGCTCTAACCCTGCACCAACTATTACAAAATACAGAATCACTTCTGGTTTTTTTGGGTCTATTTTATATTCTTCCCTTAACTGCCAGTCTGCTTCTTTTAAGACTTGGACTCTCTTATAAAGGCTTGATGCCTGCATTAATCTTACAAGAGGGTCTTCTTCATTTTCTACTCTTTGATAAAGGTCATTGCTATGCAATAATTCTTGTTCAGAAACTCCTGCTTCCTCTAGTATTGCAAGCTTTTTATCAGGGTCAATATCTGAAAGAGGGATGTAATGGTTAGCAGGTAAACTTAATCTTACAATTTTTTCACCATCTTGATGTATTAATTGTCTCACAATATCTTTTGTTTTATCAACAACTTTACTAAAGGAACTATTTGTTTCATAATCTGGATTATCGCTATATGTAGGTGTAAAAGTACTACCATTTGTACATATTAAAACATCTTCAAATCCATTAAATTAAAAGGTAAATTCATTATTAAAGTCCGGATGAAGATAAGATTCCCCGCCACTAAACATGAGAGGCGCCCTTTTACTTCCTTTTAAGCCAGCAAATTCTTCTTTTAACAAGTGTAAGTCTAAAAATCCGGCAGTATTTCTCTCATTTGCAGCACTTTCTGAGCAGGGCCCGCACATCTTGTTACAGTAATCAGTAACAATAACTGTTATGGGGACCTGAATTTCAGTCTTATTTGTTGAATTTGTCATATTATAGCTGTCTATGTAAAAATAGTATATACATCTTTCTGTTTTTACTACTATAAAGTGAATTATAATATTAATTTAACTACTGAAGACAATAAGCACCATATGGCTCAACTTGACCATTAAACTGTTTTTTAGAAATCAAATCAAATTTTTTTGTATATTTTGGCAAGGTTATTTTATCTTCACTAACATTAACAATGGCAATTATTTTTTTACCTTTGTATTTACGTTCGGTAATAAGCAATATTTTGTCTGATTTAACTGGTTTTTCCTTACAATAAGGGTCTAATGCACTTATTCTTTTTCTGGCATTAAGAAGATGCAAATAGCTTGCCAGCACTTTATGCCTTATTGAATTTTTGTCTCTAATTTCTTGCTCTATTTTTTTATAGTGTAATTTTCCCCTGTTAATTTCTCTATTGATGCCTGTTTTTTCAACGCCTCGCGAATAATTCCTAGAACCAAGCAAGCTGTGTATGTAAATTCCTGGAATTCCTTTGCTCAAAAGAATAATAACTTGGGAAGCCATAAATCTTTTAACTTTTTTTTCAATAGCTATTTTTTTGTTGGGATTATTAATCGCATCAAAATAAGTTATATTTAGTTCATAAGGTGCTATCTTTCCATTCTTGGCTAATTTGTAAGATATAAGGCCATTATGTTTCTTTGTAGTAGCTAACAGACTGTTAAAATCTTTTGGAGAAATCATTCTCCTTGCACCCAAAATTCCTATACCATCATGCGAAGCTAAAAAATTGAAGAATAATGAATTCTTATTTAAAGCCCAAAATATTTTATATGCTTTCTGTAAATAAGATGTGTCTTTCCTTGTAAATGCGTCAAAGACGAGGGGTGGCAACAGGAATTTATAGATCAACTGCGATTCGTCATAGCCATTCCCAAAATAAGACATGTTTTCCTTAGGTGGTACATTAGTCTCGGTTATAATAATCGTATATGGTGCAACGTAATTTAGGACATCACGCATAAGCTTGACTATTTTATGAGTTTGCTTAAGATGAATGCATCTTGTCCCTAGTTCTTTCCATAAGTAAGCAATTGCGTCTAACCTGATTATTTCTACACCTTTTGAAACATAGAACAATAATATATCAATCATATCTATTAGTACATCAGGATTCTTATAATTAAGATCAATCTGATCGTTACTAAATGTTGTCCATATGTATTTTGTTCCATTTTTAGTTTTGAATTTAGTCAATAAAGGATTTGTCCTAGGCCTGAACACAGAAGAAGTGTCTACTCTTTTATCAAAATTAATAAAATAATTTTTGTATTTTTCATCTCCTTTCAGAAAACCCTTAAACCACTTAGATTCTCTAGAGATATGATTTACAACAAGGTCGACCATCAAACGGTAATCTTTGCATATCCTTACAACATCCTCCCAATCTCCAAGCTTTGAGTTTACCTTCTTGTAATCAATGACTGAGAAGCCATCATCAGAGCTATAATAGAAAAATGGCAGTATATGGACTCCTGATATGGATTTTTTAACATACTTCTTTAGGAATTTATGGAGAGTTTTTAATGGCTTTTCTCCTTCTTGCCTTATTGTGTCACCATATGTAATAAGAATAACATCTTTGTTTGTTAGTGAAATTTTACTATTGTATTTTTTCCTTTTAGCACGGACAATATTATTTTTTCTGTAATAATCCATTGTAGATTTTAACTTTAGAATAATTTTATCAGTGTCTTTGTTTGGATAAAGGTATGCTATTTTCTTCCGTATCTTAGCCAGATTCTTTCTATCACTTGATTTTCCCATATTATGAATCCAGATTGGGTATTTTATTAAGGTTTCTATAAAATCCCATAAAACTAAAGATTTATATAATACTTTATTTCTGGGAATACAAATGAAAATAAAAAAAATAGAGGTTTTCTCAACTCACGAGCCTTACAAAAGGCCTATTCCAATTGCAGTGGGAACGCATGACAATAGGAATAATATATTGGTTAAAATAACTGCAGACAATAGTTTATCTGGATGGGGAGAAGGATCTCCTTTAATTCCTTCTTACTCTGGTGAAGTTAGGGACCAAATGGTTGATGATATTGTAAAAAGAATAGCTCCGGACATTCTTGAGCAAAAAATAACAACTGTAGATGACATCTTGGTATTAATTCAACATATTAGACACAATAAATACTATTTTCAATGCGCTATAGCTGCAGTTGATATCGCATTATTTGACCTTTTGGGCAAACAAAAGAAAAAACCAGTTTATGAACTTATTAGAGATTATTTAAGGCTGAAAAAATTCAATAAACTTCCGGAACTGCCTGCCAACTTTACAGTGAGTCGCAATGCAACTAGAACTGATGACAAGATTGATGAAATGATTAAAGAAGCAGATTATTATGTTAGCCAAGGCTATTCTGTTATCAAGATTAAGATTGGTATCTTTAAAAACTCGGATGAGCGTGCAGTCAAGAAACTCTATCAGTATATGAAAAAGAATCACCCTAACCATACTGTCAACCTGTTTGTAGATGGCAATCAAGCTTATTCAACAGTCCAAGAAGCACTTACTATTATCAATAAAATAAAGCCTTATATTGACGGTCTGGAACAGCCATTCCACCGCAATATTCCTTATCTATCGGCGTCACTATACAAGAAGTTTAAATCAATGAAAGATGCTCCATTTTTGATTACTGATGAAGGAAGCTCTTCTATTGAAGAAATGGAAAATGTCATGATTTCACATGCTGCTGCGGGTTCCTTGCTGAAAATGGTACGAAGTGGCGGTTTTAGCTTTGTGATTTGGCTTTCTAATCTGCTGCGCAAATATCCTAAATTCAAGCTAGAGCCCATGTCAATGACCGAGACAGGTATAGGTACTACTGCTAACTTGCACTCTGCTTTAGTTATTTATGAACATTGCAACTTAAACTCAGGCTTTGGCTTTGATGGTCCTATGCAGGTCATTGGAGACAGCTATAAAACAGGAAAAGACACAATAATTTATAAGAATAAAAAAACTGGATTGATTATTAAAAATAAAAAAGGAGTTGCTATTTATGATGCAGAACAAATAATAGGGGATGGAGAAGGATTAGGTATTAATATTAACCAGAAATACATTGATAAGATTACTAAAGTGAGAATAGTTATTTGGCTAGAAAATAGTAATGTATTTAAAGAGGAAATAGTAGGAAAAGTAAATAAAAAAGAGATTATTGGAAAGCAGAAAACTATATTAAAGCACCCTAGATATTAATTATTAAATAAAGTTTTGTAAGTATTTAAGATGAAAACTATAAAACCAAAAGCTGATTTTCTTATAGAAGTTTTACATGAAGTTGCTAATCCTATTGGTGGAGTTTATACTGTTGCTACAACCAGTTCAGGGGAAATGAGAAGATATTATGGAGAAAATTTTTATGTAGTTGGAGCATATTATCCAAAATTTGCTAAAGTTGAATTTGACGAAGAAATACCGCCACCGGAAATAAAAAAAATTTTTGAAGAATTAGAAAAAGAAAAAATAACTTGCTACTATGGTAGATGGCTAATCACCGGAAAGCCAAAAACAATTTTGGTTGATTATTCAAAATGGATGAAAAAATTGAAAAAAATAAAGAAAGAAGTAACGAAGAAATATGGAATAGATTGTAGCAGATGCGGTCCTAATCTTAACAGACAAATAGTTTGGTCATATTGCCTAGTTAAGTTATTTGATAAATTATTAAGTCTTTCAGGATTTCAAAATAAAAAAGGAATTGCCCATTTTCATTTATCTGATCCAGGTTTATTACTTCTAGAACTTGCTGCTAAAAACACTAAGTTAGGGATAGTTTATACAGCACACTCTACAAGACTTGGTAGGTTCATAGCAATGAATAGTGAAGATCTAGTTACTGAAATAAAAGAAGGCATTAAACATAAAAAAACTGTCAGAAAAGGTAGGGAGTATAAATATGGTGGTATAAGAGTAACTGTACACCAGTTTGAAAAGGCATGTGCAAAAGCAGCAGATGTGTTTACTAGTGTAAGTGAAACTACGGCTAGAGAAGCAGAGTACATATTAGGAAAAAAAACAGATGTTATAACACCTAATGGGTTGGAATTCGAAAGATTTGTTTCTTTAGAAGAAAGAGCAATAAAACACAATAACTCCAAAGAAAGAATTTATAGATTTTTGAATGCATATTTTTTACCATATTATCATGTAGACATACCACATTCCCTCCTATTCTTTACATCTGGAAGATACGAGCTTACCACAAAAGGTTATGATATTTTATTTAAAGTATTGGGTAAATTAAACAGCATATTAAAAAAAGAAAGGTATGAAAATAATATCTTTGTTTTTTTATTTATAATGACGGATTTAAAATCGAGTAATGAGGATATCTTAAATAATTTAAGCATATATGATACAATTGAGCATACTACGCAAGAAGAACTGCCTAATATAGAAAAAAGAATTATCGCAAATTTAATTCATGGTCATGAAATAGCTAAAGAAAAAATATTCGATGAGCATTTTTTAATGGAGACCAAAAAGCTAATGCTGAAATTTATGAGAAAAGAAGATGAAACACCCCCTATCTCTGCATTTAAAGGTTTAAAAAAGGACGACATTATAATGAAGCTTTTGTTAAAAAGTGGGTTGGATAATAAAAAGGAGGACATAGTAAAGGTAATATTTTATCCGGCGCCAGTTTCAATTGCTGATGGTTTATTGTCCATGGAATACCATGAAGTTGTGAGTGGCATGCATCTCGGGATTTTTCCTTCTATATATGAACCATGGGGTTATACACCTCTGGAAACTGCAGCTCAGGCTGTTATGTCTATTACATCAGATGTTTCCGGATTCGGTAAATTTGTTATGAAAAACAGTAATCAAAGAAAAAAACCAGGAATTTTAGTGTTAAAGACAGAGAACAAAAAAAGAGAAGAAATAGTGGATGAGTTAACTGATATGATGTATTGGATTGCAAAGTTGCCTAGAAAACAAAGAATAGAAAAGAAATTACAAGCAAGAAAACTTTCAACCTTGGCAGATTGGGGAGAATTCTCAAAATATTATATCCAAGCACATAATTTGGCAATAGAAAGAGCTGCTAAAAGACAAAAATCTAAAAAAAGATAATTTTTAATATTCATATTTAATGTTCCTGTTGGTCTCTTAAAATATTTAAATAAAAATGAATAATGCTTTTTGATGAAATCGATAATTTTTACAGATTTGGATGGAACTTTACTGGATCAATATAATTATTCTTATAAAAAAGCTATAAAAGCATTAAACCTAATTAGGAAAAAAGATATTCCTTTGGTATTTTGTACTAGCAAAACAAGAGCAGAGATAGAATTTTATAGAAAAAAACTTAGTAATAAGCATCCTTTTATTTCTGAAAATGGCGGTGCTATTTTCATTCCGAATAATTATTTTAATTTTAAAGTCGATTATGATAAAAAAGATAAAGATTATTTTATTATAGAATTGGGAACAGACTACGATAAACTAATATCTGTAATTAAAAAAATTAAAAATAACATTAATATTAGAAATTTCGGCAGCATGAGCGCTAAAGAAGTCTCAAAAATTACAAATCTGCCTATAAGAAATGCTGAGCTGGCAAAAAAAAGATATTATGATGAACCTTTTATTTTAGTTGATAAAGAAAAAGATTTGGTGAAGATAGTAAGAAAAAATAACTTGAGCTATACAAAAGGAACAAGATTTTATCATTTAATGGGTGAGAGTGACAAAGGAAAAGCAGTAAGGATTTTAACAAATTTTTTTAAGAAGAAATATGGTAAAATAGTAACCTATGGTTTTGGAGATTCAAAAAATGATTTTGAGATGCTTGATAGCGTTGATAAAGGTTACTTGGTGATGAAAAAAGACAAAAAGTACGCTTCAAAAAAATATAAAAAAGCATATGGAATTGGTCCGATAGGATGGAGTAAGGTTGTTAAAGAAGTAATCCTAAATAATTGACCCAATTAAATTTATCATTGAAATCAGAGGAATAGTATTTTTTTCTGGAATCGTTTCATAGACCCCTATAAAACCTAGCAGCATCTTCAGGCGTTACTGAATTTATTATTGCTCCTGTCGAAAGTTCAAATCCCCCCCATTTTGCAAGCCTGGGAGTTATTTCTATATGGAAATGCAAGTCGTGACCTTGTGGGGCGTAATGCAGGAAAAAATTATGTGACACGTTCAATTTCTTTAATTTTACAAGTATTTTTTTAAGCGCTGATGCCATATCGTACAATTCATGGTCATACATAGCTGTTATACTCTTAACATGCCTCTTAGGGAATATCCATGCTTCAAAATTAAATCTGGACGCAAAGGGTGCAAAGGCAACTGTACTTTTGTTTGCTACTATCTTCCTTTTACTTTTTGATTCTAATCTTATTATATTACAATGTGGGCACCTTCTAAATTTCTTTGCTGCTTTAATTTCATTCATTACATCTTTTGGCAGAATAGGCAGAGCAGCTACTTGTGTATGGGAATGTATTAAAGATGTACCAGCGGAAGAGCCTTGATTCCTGAAAACAGTAACGTATTTTATATCCTTTAATTTTGATAGTGCTTTTATTCTTGATACGTATACATCAAAAATCTCTTTTATATGTTCTATGCTCAAATCTGAGAGTTGTTTTTTATGGTCTCTTGTTTCCGCTATTATTTCATGCATGCCATAGGTCTTTCCTTCTTTGAGAAACTTATTTTTTGTTTTTATTCCAACATTTTCTTTTAATTCCACAACAGGAAATTTGTTTGGGAACCATCTTACCCTCCAAGTGTTTTTTTCTTTAACGCGGCCTATTTCTGGCGGTGTCAAATGCTCATTTTCAGGGCAGAAAAAGCATGTTTTTGTGTTAACAGTATGATCTTCCTTAAACTCCCTAGGCCTTTTTTTTCTTTCAGTAGCGTAATAAACCCACCTGTCAAGAATATAGTCTTTCCTTAGTATTCCCATATTAAAATATCCTCAAAAACAAGCTATTTAAACTTTTTGAATTTATCCTTTGCTTAGTTCCCTCCTTTTTTGCCATTATAAAATTTTATAGAATTATCCATTTATATACTTTTTTGTACTGCATTTAATTATTACAACTATTTTAGAATATCCGGCAACTCGGCTTCTTCAAACTCTATAACATCTTTCCTTGTGTTTACTGTTTTCCAAAAGCCTTCGTGCTTATAAACTCTTAATTTAATTTTTGGAAAAACATCAAATTCCAGCATCCCTTTATCCGGCAGATAGTTTAGTATTTCTTCCCGGTTAAAAAGGTACCAACCGCAGCTAACCCAGTCATCAAGCAATGGCCTTTCCTCAAAAATCGCATATCCATCTTTTTCATGAATTCTTCCAAATTGCAACACTGGGTGCGCTACACAAATTTTATTTTCCTTTTTTTCCTGTAATTTTAATAGGTCTATATCAACAAGGTCATCACAGTTTAAAACTACTACATAATCTGATTCTGATTTTTGCAATGCTAATTTTAAACCTCCAGCAGTTCCTAAAAGTTTTTCTTCAATGGTGTAGTCAAGGGGAGCTGACGGATAATTCAATTTGACATATTTAATCACTTCATCAGCTTTATAGCCCAAGGCCAGAATTATTTTCTTTATCCCAGACTTTAGCAAGTAATCAATCTGGCGGGCTACAATTGGTTTTCCTTTTACAATTGTTAATGCCTTCGGAAAATCACCTTCCATCCTGTTTCCCTTTCCACCAGCTATAATGACTGCGTCCATATTAGGAAGTGATTTAGGAGTTTATTTAAATGTTTTTAGTTGTTTTTTATTTATTGTCCCTGCAACAAGCAAGGGAAATATCAATGTAGCATCTGCAACTACCTTAACGCGCTGTGCGTTTGGCTTTATCTTTGCCCAGCTTATTGCTTCTTCCTGGTTGCCTCCGGAATCAGAGCCGTCATACTCGTTAGCAGTAGTTATGTAAATAGAGTATTCGAAGCCCTCCCTGAATATTGCTGAATTTAATAAGAAATGTTTTGCAATTCCTCCACCTAAAACTATGCATCCTGCTTTGTCTGTGTTCTGCAGCATTTTTGTAAGCGTAAAATTATCTTTTGTGACATCTATTGCAAATTTTGGATTTTTTCTTTTAAAGAAAGTCGTTAAATCTCCCATTGCGCCATCTGTAATGCCCGGGCAAAAAACAGGGATGTTGTTTTTTGCAGCCCAATATACAAACGACTGCTCGTGAGCTTTCTTTGTCAGTTTATGCTTTTTTACATATTTTCCCATTTCTCTTACGACTTCATAAGTACCTGGGATCCCTTTGAATTCTTTCATTAGCTTCTTAAAAAAATCATTAAAGAACCTTTCAAAATATAGATATCGGTCCATTGGAGCCAGAATATTGCCTATTCTGCCTATTGACTCATCTAATAAAAATTTTCCCTTTATATCAAAAGTACCTAAGTGGAATGGCTTTATGCATTTGATTATGTCTTCTTCTAATGAAGCAGCAGTTGTTGTTATGCCGTCAACAAGCTTGTTTTTTACTAAATAAGCTATAATTTCCCTGTTGCCAGAGCTTATCATATTTCCTGTAAAAGATATCCATATTGCAAGCTTGTTTTTCTTTTTTTCCTCAAGCATTTTTGACAGAATATTGAAAGCTGCACCAAGGTTAGAACCCTGGAAGCCCATATGAGTATAATTTTCTATGAATTTATTGAAGTCAAAAGGCTCTTCAAAATTATGGCCTTGTATCTCAGGAAACCTGTCCATAGACAGATAATTCTTCAAATTCCCTTTCCATTTCCTGTTTTTGACATATATTGACATTATATCACCAGATTGATGTATAAAACTAATAAAACCTAGAATTCCTTATGCACCGTATTTTCTGACAGTATCCATTGGTTTAGACTAATGTAACAACATTTATAAATATTTTTGTTTTAATGGAAGAAATGCTCATAGACATACATTGCCATCTGGACCATTATTATTTCAAGGATGATTTGGATAAAGTTGTTGATAATGCTAAAAAAGCAGGTTTAAGGGTAATTCTTACTGCAGGCCTTAATCCTGAAACAAACAGGAAAGTGTTGAAGATAGCGGAAAAGTATGATATAGTAAAGCCATGCCTTGGAATGTACCCTATACAAACCTTTCAGAAAGAGATTGAAGATGGAAATTTGCCTCTAAAGGAAAATAAGTTTGATGTTGATGAAGAAATAAAGTTTATAGAAGAAAATAAAGATAAAATTGCTGGTGTTGGAGAAGTAGGATTAGATTATTCTTTGGGTGAGGACTCTGGAAACCAGAAAAAAATATTTGAAAAAATGATTTCCCTTGCTGAAAAAATTGACAAGCCATTAATAGTGCATTCAAGAAAAGCTGAGCAAGATTGTGTTGAGGTTTTGGAGAGTTCTAAATCAAAGAAAATAATTATGCATTGTTTTTGCGGCAAAAAACCTTTAGTAAAGAAAATTATTGACAATGGCTGGTTTTTAACTATACCTACCAATATTGTAAGAAGCTATCAATTTCAGTTTACAGCTAAGGAAGTTCCTATAACTCAGCTTTTTTGTGAGACAGATGCGCCTTTCCTGAGTCCTTTTAAGGACAAGAGGAATGAGCCTGCTTTTGTTGCTGAGGCATATAAAAAACTTGCAGAAATAAAAAAAATGGAATTCAGCGAAGTTGTAAATAATGTCTGGATGAATTGGCAGAATTTATTTTAAAAAATTACTCAATAAGAACTTTCTCATTTACAGCAGTAATAAACCCATCTTCAGTATCATTCAGTGTTAACCTGATGCTTTTCTTCAAATCAAGATTTATGAATTTTTTTGGACTTAAATCAATAACCCCCGTATGCTCTTTGCCAGAAGCTATGCCTGCTTCATAAGTATATTCTCCCCTGCTCCATGTTTCCCATTTTTCCTCCATTTCACTATCATACGCATAAACACGAACTAATGGCGTTAAAACCTTATCTTTACCATTATCAATAGTAAAAACAATCTTGCTTATTTCGCCCAAATCGTTATCTTCATCAATTATAGTAGTATAAATATTGTCAATATTCAATGCAATTACTCCTGATAATTCCTTTTCTTCTACAACAGGCTCTTCTTCAACCTCTTCCACTTCTTCCACTACTTCTCCAATTTCATCAGTTTTATTCTCTTTTTGAACAACAGCAGCAGTAATTGTCTGGTCTGTTTCTATACCAATACCCTTTCCCCAGTGGTTGGAAGACAAATCAAAAACAATATACGCAGCCAAAACAAGAATTATTGCCATATATGCAATTTTTTCAATATTTGGAAAACTTTTGGTTGGTGCTTCACCATGCATCATTTCTTTTTTTCTTTTTTCTGCCAAGGCTTCCTTTTCTTTTTTATGCTTCTCTTTCAAATCCTGCTCTGCTTCTTGATATTTTCTTTTCAGAAGTTCTTCTTCATTAATTTCCTTCTCTTCAGCAGTATCCTCTTTACCTTCAACTTTAGATTCAAAATCATCGAAAATGTCGTCAACGTCAGAATCTCCCATTTTTAATAATTAATTGAATAGTTTATATTTAAATTTATTGGATTTATGCTTTTACTTTCACCACTAAATTATAGAAAACTTTATATTCTTGATTATTAAGGATAATAAAAAGAGGATATTAAATGAAAATCACAATAGATACAAAAGAGGACAGTCATGATGAGTTAAGAAAAGTCATAAAGATGCTTTCTTCTTTGGTTGGGGAAGAGATCATGAGCAACCAGAGTGATATTTTTAGTGATAGTAGCAGCAATGGAAGTTCTGATATATTTGGTGATGACAGCAGCAGTAATGATTCTTCTGGAGATTCTAGCAGTTCTTCTGAAGGTTCAGGTGGTGGTGTATTTAATATGTTCAATAGTGGTTCTGGAAGTGCAGGTTCTGAAGATACAACAGAAGACACTATTGATGATAGTAAAGAAAAAGATGATATTGGCATAGATATACCCGATGTAGAGGAATATCGCTAAATCTCAATGATTTTGCCCTTTTTTCCAACACTAATAACTTTGGTTTTGCCTATTTTTTCCTCTATGCCTTCTGCTTCATGAACATGGCTGCAAAGCAGTATATCCGGGCTGAATTTCTCAATTGCTTTTCTAACACCTTTGCTTCCAGGGAAAAATTTTGTAAACTTTTCCATTTTAGTGTCAGCAGGATGCACATGCGTTGCCATTATTTTTTTATGTAGATACTTAATTTTGTCAAAGCCCTTTTTTAACAGACCATAAATTTCATCCTCATCCAATTGAAATAAACCAATATTTGCTCCTCCACATCCAAAAAATCCCACATCCTTGTACTTAACAGAATAGCCATGCAGGCTTTTTACACCATAAAGCTCAGACAGAAAATCTGTGGTAGCAACAGTTTCATGATTTCCTGGTATAAGCAGTATTTTTTCCTTTCTCTTTGCAAATGGGCCTATTAGATTCTCTGTACTTTGGTCTGCCATTGTAATATCTCCACACAAAACAACCAAATCAACATGCTCCTTCTTAGCTTTTTCAGCCAGTTTTTCAGCCAAACCTGTATCTCCATGTATGTCAGCAGCTGCCAAAATCCTGAGTTTCTCGTGTTTCTTTTCTTCTTTGGTTTTCATTGTAATAAGTATAAGAAATAGGATTTAAAAAGGTTTGGTATCATTTCTCATGTCTTGGATGTTCATGACCTGCCTCTTTTCTCTTTCTTAGGTGTTCAATATGAGCAATCTTTTCTTTCAGAAATTTATTAAGATTTAATCCGTGCTCTTCAATCATTGTGGATACATGATGCCCGCCTAAAAAATGAGGCATAAGCACATAAGTTGCACCTGCATCATACAACTTTATTGCTTCATCAATCTGATGAGAAACAACTGTTATAATTGCTTTTTTATTAGACTCCCTGATTTTGTTAATCAATAAAAGATTTGTATCTAAGTTATGTACTGTTGATACAACCATTTTTATTTTTGAAAAGTTTAATTCATTTAGCAATTCAGAATCATCTGCATCACCATACTTACAATCAAAACCTTCTTTTGCTAATTTTGTTATTGTTTCTGGATTGTAATCTATGACAAGAAACTTCTTTTTTATTTTTTTAAAAGACTCTAAGATATCATAACCAATCCTATCATATCCAAAAAGAATAATATCATAAATTCCATCTTTTTGGTATCTGTGTTCATCAACTTTTTTACCTTTTCTTTCAAATATTCCTAGATACTTTGATAAATATGGATAAATCTTATTTGCATAAAGTATAAGGTAAGTAGAGCCAGCAATAGTTATTAAACCAATAATAGTCACGAGAGACAAGATATCAGTTGTCAGATGCCCTACTTTAACGCCTAATGCAACAAGAATTAAAGAAAATTCACTTATCTGGGCTACGGTTAATCCTGCTAAAAAACTATTTCTTTTAGTATAGCCAAGCAAACCCATTAATACCATTACTATTAGCGGATTCCCGATAAGTATAAATATTGAAAATATTATGATAGGAATTATATACTGGCTTATATTTGTAAATATCATTTGGGAACCCAGTAATATGAAAAACAAAATAATAAAAAAATCACGTAATGGTTTCATTTTAGAACCAATCTCATAGTGGTATGGGGATAAAGACAGAGTAATACCTGCTAATAGCGCTCCTGCTTCTATTGAAAAATTTAAATAATAAAAAAGAGAAGCTATTGCAAAACACCAGCCAATTGAAAATAATAATAAAAATTCTTGGGACTTAGCAATAGCCTTAGTTAGTTGCGGAAAAATATAAACACTTATTAGAAATAATAAAAGTAATACGCCCACACCTTTTAAAACAGTTTCAAGTGCTAAAGTAGTAAAATTTATTCCGGCTGGGATTGATGAGATGACCATCAAGATAACTATTACAATTAAATCCTGAATAATTAAAAAACCGATAGCAATCCTTCCATACAGGGTTTCTAGGTCTCCCTTATCTGATAAAAGTTTCATGATTATTATAGTGCTGCTGAATGTCAGAGCAATAGCAATATATATTGAAACTATCGTAGAAAAACCTAATAATTGACCTATGAAAAACCCAACTAAAGAAGTGAATATAACCTGACCAACTCCAGTAACTAAAGAAACCTTGCCAACATCCTTTATTATTTTTGGATTCAAGTTTAATCCAACCATAAATAAAAGCAACACTATGCCTATCTGTGCAAAAGTTGCAATAGCATCTGTAGATTTAACTATATTGAGAAAATAAGGGCTTACTATAATACCAGTTAGAATATAACCTATGATCAGTGGCTGTCTTAACAATCGCACTATTCCTGCAACAACAACTGCAATAAGGATAACAATGCTTAATTCAATAAATATGCTTATAGCCATCTTTTACCTCTTTGTTAATATATCCCAATGCATAATATTTAATTTTTTCGGAAGGGTTTTTCATATTTATGGCACCTTTTATTACAATATTTCTATAGTTCCGGTTTCTTTTGGTTCTTTTTTGTTATTTTCAATTAATTTCAGCTCTATTATGTCGTTTTGCTTTAGTTGTTCAATTAATTCGTCTTTTGTTATTCTCATCAATAATGCCAAATCCTCTAGTTTCATTTATTCACCTTCTTTATTTGGAGTATAAAGCCATCTTTGTGCTTCTTGAATTCAACTTCTGTACCTTTTTCCAGGCCTTCATACTCTGCAAGAATCTTAGGAATAGTTAATACAAGCTGTCCTGATGCAAGTTTTTGCACTTTTACCATTTGAGACTATATAATAGTATTTTTAATAGTTTTTTTATTGTTTTTTATATTATTTAGAATAATAGTATTTAAATGTTTTGGTTATAAATGAAAATAATGGTGTATGTTAAGAGTATTTTGTTAGATAGGTATTGTCCTAAAAAGAATTATTTTCCTGAACAAAATATCAAAAAATAGAATAATTTATTTACTCAAAACACTTTTAATCTCCCAAACCATATCAGAAGCAAGGTAAGTAAATCCTTTTTTCTTTTTCAGCAGTATATCTCCAATTAGTCCATTGAAATAATCTGCATTTACTGCAGATTGTAATAAAGATAAACCCTGTCCTAAGAATCCAACACATAAGCCAGCTAAAACATCACCAGTTCCGGCTTTTGACATGCCAGGATTGCCTGTTTTGTTATAATATGTTTTAGAAGTTGATATTATCTGATCAATAGGGCCTTTTAATATTAAGATGTTATTTTTTAGATGTTTTCTAAAATTGTTTTTGTTTAATTTTGAATTTTTCAATAAAATGTTAAATTCTCCATGATGGGGCGTAAGTATTGAATTTTTAACGTCCTGTAGCCTTATATGCTTTAATGCGTCCGCATCAATAACCAATGGTTTTCTTGTTTCTTTAACATATTTTTTTACAAAAGATTTAGCATGTATTCCTATTCCGTTGCCAATCAAAATAGAATCAAAGTTTTTTTCGAATTTTAAAACGTCTTTTGCATGAGAAACGCAAAAATCATCCCCTTTGTATTTTTTAACAACTAAATCTGCTGCTAAACAATTAATAGCCCATCCTACTTTTTCAGGTGCAGCAACAGTAACCCAATCTACTCCAGACCTTAAAGCAGCTAAACCAGCAAGAGCAACTGCCCCAACATAGTCTTTAGAGCCTCCAATAACTAAAACGCGGCCATTGTCTCCCTTTTTGCTGCCCTTTTTTCTTTTTGGCAGCTTAATGTCCTTTTTTGATATGTAGTGCATTTTATTATTAATTATTTTTTTGATTTTTATTATTTTTTGTTGGTTTTTTTATTATTGAAATTATTATTTTTATAAATAAATTTTCATTGTATTATTTTTTATTAAACTTTTTTATTGTTTTATTTCTTAATCCCAATATCCGCAACAATAGTTTTACCTTTATAACTTTCTAAACCCTTTTTTATGTCGTGCATTGTTATTATTAAATCCGGATCAAAAAATACATTTGCCTTTTCCCCGGTATCAGGATTTATTCCTGAAGGAACATCAACAGAAACTTTATAGGCGTTTGATTTTCCGATATTTTTTATTAGTGTAACTAAAGGATCTTTTATTTCTCCTTCTATGCCTGTGCCAAAAACAGCATCTATAATAACATCATAATCAGAAAAATCAACTGCTTCCATTGATAGCATTTGAAGTTTTTCATTATTTTCTATTTTTTTGAAATTCGCTAATGCTTCTTTTGTTAATTTTGTTTCATCACCTACAAACAAAACATCAACTTCTGCATCATTGCATAGGTATCTTGCAGCAACAAAACCATCACCGCCATTATTTCCATGATATGCAACAATAAGAATTCTTTTATCCTTTAAATCAAATTTTTCTTTTAAAACATTGTATATAGCTTTGCCTGCATTTTCCATTAAGACAATTTTTGGAATGTCGCAATTGTCTTCCAAAGACCTCATTTCCTGGGTTGTTATCATTCTCATATGCTTAGTGTTAATTTATTTATAAATTTTGATATTTTATTGACGAATAATTAGCTTTGCTGCAAAAACTCATTAATCTTAACTTTAGCATCTCTGTTTTCATCAAATTTTTTAATTAACTCTTCTTTATTATCTATGTAACCAGACTGCTCAAGAAAATCAGTAAAATCTATTTTTTCAGAATTTTCAAATCTTTTAAGGAAGAAATCATATGGATAGTTCATAGCCGGCCTTAAAAGTTTCTTCTTCATTAAGACTACTATTGTTCTGTTAACCCATTCAGTTATATAGTCAAACTGAACTGCATTTTCAAAAGATCCATCAGGAAACGCTTTTGAAAGAAATTTAACCATATCATTATAATTTTCTGGTATTATAGGCATTAATTTCTCCATAGCATCACATGTCCCGAACATATTTTCCTTTTTTGGTTCTTCCCCTGTTTTAAGAAAAGGACCTCTGTTAAAGGGAAATAATCTGCATACATATGCTCTTTTTGTAGTATATACTAAACACTTCCTGTCCTTTAAAAAAGGGCATGCATCAGAATCCATAAAATAAGTTACAATAATTGTTTTATTTGTGCTCAAATCCAAAATTGCTCTTGAGGGTTTGATTTTTGCATCTACATTCACTTCCTGCTGCCATTTTCTAAACCGCTTAGCTTCCCAGTCCCATAAAGGAAAAGACATTTTTTCTATTGGAACCAGTTGTACTAAAGGAAGCTTTCCATAAGCCATCTCTTTCATGAATTCTTTGTCTTCTTGAGGCATCATACCTCTTATATGGCTACAGCAACTTCCGCACTGGTTGCATTTAAAGGTTTTTTCCTGCTCTAGTTTCATTTTTTTTATTTGAATATCTTTATATTAATTTTAAAAATTTATTTGACAAATATTGAATAATTAATTAATGGAAAAATTTTATTGAAAACTAAATGTACCAGCAGGCAAAGCCCTTATTATCTCATCAATATCCAAATTTCCACCTAACTTGTAGCTTATTTTCTTTGCAATGCTGCTTACTTTTTCATTTCCCTGCTTTAGTATAATATATTTTTTACAGTTCTTTTTTATTGCTTCTACCGGACCGGACATGATTGCATTCTCTTTTGTAATCCCAACAGCTAAATTTACTTTGTTTTCTATGTAGTTAGTTTTTCCATAAATCATAAAGGCTCCTTTTCCCATGTATTCCCCTGCTTTGGTTTTTTTGCTTACCTGTTCTGGTTTAACATAGAAAACATCTGATGTCTGCAAACCTAATTTCCATGTCTTTGAGAATGTGCATACTGCATCAGCAGATTCCTTAATTGTTGATTCAGGAATTTTTTTACCTTTTGATTTAATCACAAAGAAAGGGCTTCCTGCCATATCTGTATGCAAAACTAAGTCATTTTCATCTGTATGCTTCTTGATTGCAATTTCATTAGAAGTAGCATCTCTTCCACCTAAAACAAGAAAACCATCAGAGCTTGTGAACCATCTGAATTTTTCATACCATTCTTTTTTTCTTTCTTTTGCTTTGCTTTTTTGCTCTTCTTCTGCAGATAATTTCTCTTTTTTTGCTTCTAGCTCTTTTAACTTTTTCAGACTTTTTTGTAAAGCCTCTTCTGCACCCTTTATCTTCTTCTTTATCTTCTTGGCCTTCTCAAAATAATCAGACGCATTCTCTTCTATTGATTTCTTCAGATCCAGAACTAATCTTGCCATTAAAAGCATAATTAATGAGAAGATTTTATAAATTTTTTCCAAAATCTTAAATTTCCGAATAAAAACAACAATATTTATAAAAGCTAAATCTTAGGAAAATAATATGCCAGAACAACAAGTGCCGCAACAGCAGATGAGTGGGGAGCAAATTAAGGCTCTGCAGGAGAAAATTAAGCAGATGTCTCCTGAGGAGCTTAAAGAATTTCAGAAAAAGCAATGCATTTTCTGCCAGATTGTTTCTGGAAAAGTTCAGTCAAAAAAGGTTTATGAGGATGATGATGTGATTGCAGTTCTTGATGTAAATCCAGCAAATCCAGGACATATTCTTATCATGCCTAAAGAGCATTATTCTATAATGCCACAAATACCTTATGAGGATATAGAGCATATTTTCATGGTTACTAAAGCCTTATCTAATGCTTCATTAAGAGCCTTGGGGGTACAAGGTTCTAATATTATTGTGGCTAATGGTGTTGCTGCTGGACAAAGAGCTCAACACTTCATGGTGCATTTAATCCCCAGGAAAGAAAATGACAATATACAATTTCAGGTTCCGCAAAAAACCATTCCAGAGCAGGAACTGCAAAAGGTAAGAAAAGCATTATCTGAAAGCTTAGGAGCAAAAGCAGAAGAATCTGAAGAAAAAATGACTGCTGTTCCATTAATACGAAAACAGAAGGTTGTAGAAGCAGAATTCAAAGAAAAAAAAGAGCCAAGAAAAAGAGCCAAGAAAAAAGAAGTAAAAAAAGAAACTAAAACAAAAGGCAAGCAAAAGAAAGCTAATGAAGGTATAAATCTTGACGATATAGCAAAAGTTTTAGGACCGGGATAAAAAATGAAAACAAGGGAAAGCTGTTTGATATGCCAGATTGTAGCAAACCGCGTTCCATCATATAAGATTTATGAAGATGACTTGACATTAGCTATCCTAGATATAAATGGTGCAAACCCAGGCCACTGTTTTGTTATCCCAAAAAACCATTATCCAATTATTGAGCAGGTTCCTGATGCCGAGCTTGCAAATCTTTTTTCAGTTGCGAATAAAATTTCTTCTGCTATATTTGAAAATCTAAAAGTGCAGGGAACAAATATATTTGTTGCTAACGGAATTCCAGCTGGCCAGACTGTAGCGCATTTTATGATTAATGTTATACCAAGAAAAGAGAATGATGGTATTAACCTGCAATGGAAAGCAAAGCAATTAAGCCAGGAAGAGATGTCCACTGTTGAGCTTAAGCTTAAAGAGCAAATACAGAATGTGGGTGTAGGAAAAATTGAAAAAACAGAGAAGCCAGAAACAGCTGCTGAGAAAGCAAAAATACCGCCAATATCAGATGATGACGAAGATGATTATTTTATGAGGCAAACAAAAAGAATACCTTAAAGCATAAAAAACACCAGATTACCGTAAATCAAGGTGACAATATAGGCAATAAAAAAGCTCGGGACAAAAGGAATTCCTTCTTTAATTAATATTTTCTTGACTTTTCCTTTTTTATACAAGGCTGTTAGCTTATTGATTTTCTTTTTCTCAATTCCCAGGTCCTTTGGCCCAGTGATATATTTTCCATTTATTTTAACATCTTTGGCAATCCAGTCTCCTTCTGTAAGCTGTTTGGGTGTAACATATTTGAGCATGCATGCATTTTCAACTGCTTTTATCGCAACCCAGAGATAAAATGTAATTATTGATATAAGCGCAAGGTAAAGAATCATTAACCTAACAAATTTATCAGGAACTAAAATAGCAAGCAAAACCAGAATTATAAATAAAACCAAAAGAAATTTTTTTGCTAACTTTGTTTTTTTACTGTTGATAGATTTTTTAAAGTTTCTGGAGAATTTCTTCTTATTCTTGAAAATATAAAAAATGCTCCACAAAATTCCATATAAGGCTCCCACAAGCAAAGCATTTATTAAAAAGTGTACAAGGAAAAAATTATTTGAAAAAATATCTATCCCTATTACAGCTCCAAGGCCCATAAGAATCTTACTGTCACCACCACCCCACTGACCTGTGTAGAACATTATCCATGCCAGGGCAAAGAAAACTGCAAATCCTACAACACTTGCTATAATAAAATTTATTTTAAAAAAAATAATGGAAAATAACAAATTAACGCCAAAACCTATGCCTATTAAGCCAAAATTAACCCAGTCTGGGACTTCTCTTGTCTTTAGGTCTGTATATGATGCGATTAATAGGACAAGAAATGCTATTGCATATGGGATGATTATATTTAAGGGCGCATCTATGATTTGATGAATAAGATTATCAATCACCATTTTAACGCTAAATTTTCACATTGTTTATTAGTTTATTGTTTAATCTTAACCAATGCTTTATCCTTTGCTTTATTCAGCTTATCCGCAAATTTGCAGGCATTGCACTTATCCCTTGATGCCGGCTCTCCGCAATTCATGCAATAATTTACTGCTTCATCCTTAAATCTTTGCTTTAAGCCAGGAAGAACATGCAAAAAGGAATTTACAATGGAATATTTTGTTCCAGGAAACTTCTGCTCAAAACCATTCATCATGTCCCTTACTTGCGCCCTGTAGCTTTTTGAAACATTGGGGCACTCCGCAAACTCATCCAATAGATTATTGACAAATGCATAAGTTGCCACTTCTTTTTCCATGCATAAATACAATGGCTTGATTCTCTGGACAAAATTTTTATTTATTTTTACCCCGACTTTTGGGCCTAATCTGGCAGAAGCCTGTATGTTGTTCTTAAACTGGTTCATCATGATACTCTGGCACTCATCATCCAGATTATGTCCAGTTGCTAGTTTTGTAAGCCTTAGTTCTTTTGATTTTTTATTTAGAAGATAGCGCCTGAATATTCCGCATATTGTACATGGCTTTACATCAAGAATTTTTAACATATTGTCCAAAGGCATTCCAAACTCTTCTTTGAAAGAATAAATATTTAATTTGATATTATGCTTATTGCAGAACTCTTTTGCAGTTATTAAGGATTCGTCCCTGTAATTTTTTATTCCTTCATCTATAGCTATTGCTTCTATTTTTATCTTAGGATTTCGCTTTGATAATTTATTCAAAATATATAATAATGTTAAAGAATCCTTGCCGCCAGAAATAGCAACACCCAGATTTTCTTGTTTTTCAATAAGACCAAATTTAGTTATAGTTTTGAATACTTTGTCCTCAAAATAGTTTATAAAATGTTTTTTGCACAGCTTTTCTCCTGCCGGCAATTCAATTATCGGCTTTTCAATACAACACTTCATTTTATTATTAATAATTATTATTTTTTAAATTTAATTTTTATTATTGTAATTAACCTCCTGAAATAACAGATATTAGCCTTATATTATCTTTATCATTGAGTTTCTCGTCTTCTGTGACAACAGTATCATCTTTGCTTACTATTACTGTAACTGGATTTATTTTCATTTTATCTAATAGGTTTTTTACTAATGAATTGCCAGCTAACTCTATTGTTTTTTCTTTGTTTTCACGGTCATAATATACATGTATCTCCATAGGAATGAAGAAACAAATATCAGTTTTTAAAGGTTTATATTGCTTAATCAAATGCTAAAACCAAAAAGCTTATAAAGTACATATGAATTATTATTCATATGAAGTGCAAATCATACGAGACCTTTTTCATTAATTTTTCAAATAAGAGCAAATTAGGCATAATTACAGCGCTAAGATCAGGGCCATTGAATGTAAGCACAATTGCCAAGAGGACTAAAGAAGAGCAAAGTGCTGTGTCCCACAACCTGAAAAAATTAAGCGCATGCCATATTCTGGATGTTGAAAAAGTGGGAAAAGAAAGAATATATTCATTAAATAAGGACACTGTCATGCCAATATTGAAGCTGGTTGAAAAACATGTCATAAAAAGGTGCCCTGGAGACTGCTGCAAAAAATGAGAGCTAAGGAAATATATCTGGACAATGGGGCAACAACAAAAGTTGATCCCAAGGTTTTGGAAGCAATGATGCCCTACTTCGGCGAGAAATACGGCAATGCTTCTTCAAATCATACTTTAGGGCAAGCTTCAAAGGATGCCTTGGAAAATGCAAGAAAAATAATTGCTGAATCAATAAATGCAGAAAGTAATGAGATGATATTTACTTCTGGAGGAACAGAGTCAAATAACTTAGCAATCCAGGAAATAGCATACACAAACAGAGATAAAGGCAATCATATAATAACAACAAAAGTAGAGCATAAAAGTATTCTAAACACTTGTAAATTTCTGGAAAAAGATGGTTTTAAAGTAACTTATCTTGGTGTTGATAAAGAAGGTTTTGTAAATCCAAAAGACTTAGAAAAAGCTATCACAAATGAAACAATTCTAGTTTCTATAATTCATGGAAATAATGAAATAGGAGCTATACAAGATTTAGAAGTTTTAGGAAAAATCTGCAAAAAAAATAATGTTTATTTTCATACTGATGCATGCCAAAGTTATACAAAAACACAGATTGATGTTAACAAGCAGAATCTTGATCTTGTAACATTAAATTCACATAAAATCCACGGCCCAAAAGGAGTTGGTGCATTGTTTGTAAAAAAAGGAACAAATATCTACCAATTAATACATGGTGGAGGTCATGAGTTTGGATTAAGGTCAGGAACTGAAAATATACATGGAATTGTTGGTTTTGCAGAGGCTGTAAAATCAGCTGATAAAAAATATATAGAATATATGACGAGGTTAAGAGATAAATTAATCAATGGTGTTCCTAAGATACCATATGTAAAACTTAATGGTCCAAAAAATTCAAGATTGTGCAACAACACAAATTTTTCTTTTAAGGGAATTGAAGGAGAGGCAATTGTTGGGTATTTAGATCAGGAAAGGATTTACTCTTCAACAGGCTCTGCTTGCTCAGAAAAAACATTAGAGCCGAGCTATATTTTAAAGGCAATTGGCTTAAGTCACCAAGAAGCAAACGGAAGCCTAAGACTAGTGTTAAGCAGATTTACAACAGAAGAAGAAATTGATTATGCTTTAAAAGTACTGCCGGGAATAGTGGAAAACTTAAGGAAAATGTCTCCATTATGGAAGGGATGAATTATGTACACGCAAAAAACAATCAAACATTTCAGAAGTCCTAAATTTGCAGGTGAAATAAAAAATCCTGATGCTGTTGGAGAAGTTGGAAATGCAAGATGTGGGGATGTTATGAAAATGTTCATAAAAGTAGAAAATGGTATAATTAAAGACATTAAATTCCAGACTTATGGCTGCATAGCTGCAATAGCCTCTTCAGATGTAATGTGCGAGCTGGCAATAGGAAAAACATTAGATGATGCATTAAAAATAACCTTTAAAGATGTTATTAAAGAACTTGATGATCTGCCGCAAATAAAGTATCATTGCTCTGTTTTAGGAACTGCATCATTAAAAAAAGCCATTCAGAATTATAAGAAAAGAATGAGTAAGTAGACTAATTCAACCCAAAACAACATCAACAACATCATCAAGTAGTGGAGAAGGTGGCGGTGGTAGTGGTTCATGTTTAGAAAATTGGCAATGCACCTCCTGGTCTGATTGTATTAATAATCTGCAAACAAGGTCATGCACTGACATAAATAACTGTGCAACATTGTTTAATAAACCAATAGAAACAAAACAATGCTTATTAACAGAAAAATCAATAATCAAAGACAAAGAAAAAAATAATAATAAAAAATTAAAAAACAATGTAAAATATTCATTGCCAGACATAACTGGTTATTTATTAAATCCGCCAGAAAACACAAACTCAGGTATCAGCACTTTAATAGTCTCTGTTATTATTATTGGGGGATTGTTTGGTTATTTCCTCTTTATCTATAAAACTGATTAAAAATATTTAAATAACCACATCAAAAACTAATTCTTATTCGGGGCTATAGTGTAGCTTGGTCTATCATTCCAGATCGGGGTAACCCAATTCGTAGAGTATCTGTTAAAGAGTCTGTGAAACGGAAATCTGGCGACCCGTGTTCAAATTGCTGCATGGTCGACACCTTCGGCATTGAAATTCACGGTAGCCCCACCCTTTCAAAAACATTTATATATAAGTATATTAATAGCTGAATTTGGTGGAATTCCATGATTTTAGTTAAAAAACTCGTACTTTTCGCACTTATATTCTCAATCTGTACTTCTATAGCATATGCTGCTTCATTTGATGTAAGTGTAGTTCCTATTGATGACAGGATTGTAATTGATGAATTTGCAACTTTCCAGCTGAATATTAAGAATAACCTGCAGAAAAAAGATGAATACAGGATATATACACTTGATTTTCCAACCTGGGATGTAAGAACAGAACCTCTAGTAAACCCAATAACTCTTGAGTTAAATCCAGGAAAACAAGGCAGCGTTGAGCTTGTAGTTGATCCCTTAAAAATAAAGGACATTGGAACATACCAGGTAAATGTAAATGTAAGGTCTAAACTTACAAATAAACTTATTTCTGCCCCCCTAAAAGTCACAATATTATCAATAGGGCCTTTAATTGGTGGCTATGTTCCTACAGTTACTACCGGCATTGACGCACCAGAAAAAATAGATCCTAGAGAAGAGGTTACAATAAAAATTTCTCTTAATAACCAGAATATTATAGACTATCCAGACTTAGTTATAAAGTTAGAGAGTAATCTGATTAAAGAAACTATAAATACTCAACTGGGACCGAAAGAAGAAAAGACATTACAGATAACAGCAAACCTTGACCCATTAACACCTCCTCAGGAAGATAGGCTGGTAGTATCAATCTTTAAAGGAAATAGAAGTATAATAAACCCAATTGTAAGGAATATAGAAATTATAGAATATACACAGCAAGAAATTGTAAAAGAAGAAAAAAAATTTTTGCTGACAAGAAAGCATTATGATTTTGTATCTAACAATAAAGATTATGAAGGTGTATCCAAGATTGAGACTACTTTGCTGGATTCAATATCCTCTTCTACAAATCCAAAAACCAGAGTTGTGAAAGAGAATGATAAAAGATACTTTGTTTCTGATGTAAAACTAGAAAACAACAGGATGCAGATTACTGTCACCAAGAACTTGATACCCTCATTCATTGTAATTGTATTATTAATCATATTAGTAATATCATACTACATGCTTAGGTCGCCATTGCTCATGGTAAAAGAAGCCAGTAATATAGTTAAGAAGGAAGGCGGAATCTCTGAAATAACTGTTATTTTGCACATAAAAAACAGGTCACAGAGTAAGATAGAGCAAATAGAGATTACTGATTTTATTCCCGCTCTGGTCTCGGTAGGCGGAGATGTTCCAATAGGCTCCTTGCAGCCCAATAAAGTTCTTAAACATGAGAGGAAAGGCACCACTATAGTAAAATGGACAATAGACACTCTTGACGCTTCAGAGGAACGTGTTTTATCTTACAGGATAAAATCAAAATTGGCTATACTTGGAAGTTTTAATTTACCTGCTGCAAAAGCAGTCTTTAAATCAAATAATAAAGGCTTTACCTCAACTTCTAACAGGTTAGGGATTGGTAATTGATTTCTATCTCAAAAGAAAGAGTTATTATTATTATCTAATCAATCTTTTATGAACTTGATAAATATAACTTCTGTCAATTCTGTCCTGAGGTACTTGTAATCCTTGAAGCACATCATCAATTGATTGTGTTGGCTTAGTTAAAAGCCAGTCACACAAATCTCTACACAATGAATTATCCCCTAACAAATATGGTAAATGAGGCGAATTTTGAGATTCTAGAATCTTCCTCGCAAATCTATAGATCAGATTACAATGTTTACCCTTCAATTCCCGAAGTTCACTTTCATGCCCAAGTTCTTTAAGCACAAAATAAGCATTCCTGACCGTATCCCCCCCTTTTCCATACTGTTCACAAAATGTATCTAACCATTCTTTTTCTTCAAACTCCCCTAATACCTTCAGCAGACCACTTCCTTTTTCATAATTCTGATTTGCTATAGCAATTAGTTCAGTGTCTTGTATTTTGCTCATATAATCTAAAATCATATTCACTTCCAATTTAGATGCCTGAAGCCCAGCAACATCCAATATGATTCTCTGTTTATTTAACTCTTTTTCGGCACCATAACTCAAGTATGATTCGGCTATAGGTACAGAAACCCTTTGTTGTAATGCAAGCTGATAAAAATCATTAAGATGTTGATAAGTTATCCAGTCCATTGGTGTTTCAATTAATTGTTTTGCTACTGCCTTACTGCTACCCTCATTTGCCATTGCTATATCCATAACATATACAAACGCAGTTACTTTTCTACCTCCCAAAGCTAGTTCCCTAGCTGCGTGTTCCTCTATTTCCTTAGCTGCGTGTTCCTGTAAGAACCTTGTATATTTTCCAGGTGAAACGCCATCTGACTTCATAACATCAAAACCTTGCACATATTTCGGGTTTTCTTTAAGAAGTTCAAAAAATACAGGCTGCTGTTGAATATCATTTCCAATTAGAGTTCTGACAGTATTAAGGTTGATTCCTTGAGCAACAAGTTTTTCTAAGCCATCTTTAATCTTACATATTGTATTGTAACGGGGTGTGCCGTCAGCTACACTAGCATCAATAAGCGAAAGCATATCTGCTTCAGCAATAGCCACATAATAATCTAAACCTTTAAGTTTTGTATTAACAGCTTTGATAGCTCTTCTATTTTCAGTAGATATTTTGTCCAAATATGGTACTATAATAGGTGGTGTCTCCTCGATAGGAATGTCCAACCCCTCCAAATCTTCTATATATTTGTTGAGACCATCTACATTCTGTTTAGCTGCTTCCCTAAGCTTAACTACCAAACCACTCATAACATCAGAATCCCTAATAGGTTTACCACTAGAGTCATTGTTTACAATTGATAAAACTTCTAGTGTTAATGCTTTGATGCCACTAAACACAAAAGCATCATACGGAGTTCCACTTGTAGGAATTCCTTGACTCTTAAGTGCTTCTTCTAAGCTCTCCTTTGTAAAGCCCTTCTCAACTATCTGCTGCCATTCAGGAGTCTCTACAAGTTTTTTGGCTAGTTTCAAACAATCCCCAACATGTTGTAGAAGTCCCTTAGTTTTTGACGCATAATCAAGATTACCAGGCAAAAAAAGTTCAGCAAATCCATCTCCAAAACGATAACCTTCTTGGAGTAAACCCATAACAGTTGTAGTATATTGCTTAGATTGCTCTTCTGTAAATCCCATCAATCGCTGGATCCCTTGAACCATATTACCATATTTTTCTTTAAAATCAACAAATTTCTGAGGATTTGTCGCTGCAATTCTAAAGGCAATATCCGGATGCACCTCTAACCAAGTCATTCTTTTTTTCTTCAATATACGGATTCCATTTTGTCCTTTTTGGGGCATAACACTGGTAATGGGGGTCTATTTTTAACTTTTTCTAAAACAATACAAATTCGTGCTATAAGAAGATTACACAATTTTTACCAATAAATTTTTAAATATCAAAAGAATGGAACTTATTTTGGGGGTGATTTAATGGCTGAAGAACAAAAACCTGAAGAAAAAGCACCTGGAAAGGAAATAGGCAAAGTTACACATTTCTATACACATCTTAGTGTTGCAGTAGTTGAATTAAGCGGCACTTTGAAGATAGGCGACAAAATAAGAATCAAAGGCGCTACAAGCGATTTTGAGCAGACAATTGACAGCATGCAAATAGAGCACGACAAGATTGAGGAAGCAAAAAAAGGCCAAAGCATTGGTTTAAAAGTTAAGGAGCACGTAAGGCAGCATGATGTTGTTTACAAAATATAATTTTTATTGATTTTTCTTCAGGTTTTATGTGATTTTTGAGTTCAGGACTGTCTCTGATAGAAATTTATTTAAGGCTCCTGACAATTCTCCTCAATAAATGATAAATAAAGTTGTCTTTCTTCGAGGCGAATTTAGGAGAGAAAAACGAAATACACTGCTTGATGTAATTAAGAATTGCCCAGTAGAAATTCTAGATGAAGAAGGGAATCACCCAGAACTAAATGTTACAAGATATGGTAACAGTGGGTATAGACTTGCTTTAACCCCCATAACAGACGGAAAAGTTCGTGTAGAAGTAGACTCGAATCCTGAAACCCTATGTAAATATACAGACACTAATTTTTGGAAAGGCATACGTTATAAATACAAGCATGCGTCAGGAACAGTGAAAGAATACTGGCTTCGCATTGACAAAAAGGAATAGTTTTGAATTGAATATAACCATTGTTAAAAACCCGCTTGACAGTTTAAAATAAAAAAACCAATCAAAACAGATACAGAAAACAATATTGATGATAAAAACAAGGGATTCCTTAGCTTTTTTATTGCCAAAAATGTTCCGGAAGCAGCAATCCCAAACAATGCAATACTCACTACCATAAATGCAAAATGATACCATTGGCTTATCGAGAAAAATCTAATTAAACTAAGTTCTAAAGCTAAAGTTGCTAAGGAAAATGCCAAAATAGATTTTGTTTAAGTTTTGCATTTTTTGATTATAATATTTTTGTTGTTTATATTTTTATTTAAAATGTTTTGTTTATTTTTTAAAATTTAAAAGAATATAGAATTATTCCAACACAGCCTTAATCCTTCTTATTCCAGCAGCAGAGCTTTCTTCTTTTATTATTTTAAATTTGCCAAGTTCATTGGTATTTTTAACATGAGGTCCGCCGCATATTTCTGTTGAAAAATTTTCTATTGAATAAACAGAGACTCTTTCAGCATATTTATGCTCAAAGACTCCCTGTGCATTCTTCTTTTTTGCCTCTTCTAAAGTCATTTCTTCCTTTTTAACTTGCAACCCGGCTTTTATTTTTTCATTAACAATGTCTTTTATCTTTTTTATTTCTCCTTCGCTTAGTTTTCTGTCAAAATTAAAGTCAAACCTTAATCTTTCCGGAGTTATGTTAGAGCCTTTCTGGATTATTTTATCATCTTTTAAAACTCTTCTTAATGCTTCATTTAACAAATGGGTAACTGTATGTAATTTTTTTGTTTGTTCGGAGCTATCAGCTAAGCCTCCTTTAAAGCGCTTTTCTGCTCCTGCCCTTGAAAGCTTTTGATGTTTTTTGAATTCTTTCTCAAAACCTTTTTTATCTACTTTGATTCCTTTTTCTTCTGCTAATTCTTCTACCATTTCTAATGGAAAGCCGTATGATTGGAATAAAAGGAAAGCTTCTTTTCCTGATATTTTTTTGTCATTTGCCATCCTTTCAAACTTACGAAGGCCTTTCTCAAGTGTTGCTCTGAATTTTTCATCTTCTTTTTTTAGTTCATTTAAGATGAAATTTTTGTTTTTTTCTAACTCATTATAATCTCCTTTATGAAGGTTGATAACTATTTTTGCCAATTCTGTTACAAATTCTTTTTCTATACCTAATAACTTTCCATGCCTTATGGAGCGTCTTATGAATCTCCTTAGAATGTAACCTTGGTCTAGATTTGATGGTACTATCCCTAGATCGTCTCCTAAAATGAATATTGCTGCCCTTATATGGTCTGTTATTATTCTTATTGAGAGTTCTTGTTTCTCGTTAGGATTATCTATTTTTGCTAGTTCTTTTATTTTTTCTACTATTGGAGTAAAGGTTTCTATTTCATATACTGTTTTTTTGCCTTGAAGTGTTGCTATAGTTCTTTCAACACCCATTCCAGTATCAACGGTTTTTTGTTTAAAGGGAATGTATTTTCCCTCTTTTGTTTTATTGTATTGTATAAAGACATCATTCCAAATCTCAAAATATTTTCCGCAACTACATCCTGGCTTACAATCTTTACTGCATTTTTCTTTTCCAGTATCATAAAACATTTCAGTATCTGGACCGCATGGACCTGTTGAACCAGCAGGACCCCACCAGTTATCTTTTTTTGGCAGATAAAAAATTCTTTTTTTTGGAATTCCTAAGCTTTTCCATATTTTTGCTGATTCCTCATCTCTTGGAGCATCTTTGTCTCCTTTAAAAACAGTAATATACAGCTTGTTTTTATCCAAACCAAGCCATTTTTTTGATGTTAAGAACTCAAAGCTCCATTCAATTGCTTCTTTTTTCCAGTAATCTCCCAAAGACCAGTTACCAAGCATCTCAAAAAATGTTAAGTGGGAAGGATCTCCTATCTCATCTATATCCCCTGTTCTGATGCATTTTTGAACATCAACTAAACGCTTGCCAGCAGGATGACTTTCTCCCATTATGTATGGAACAAGAGGGTGCATACCCGCAGTTGTAAATAAAACAGTTGGATCGTGTTCAGGAATTAAAGAAGCAGAGTTAATCAATTTATGCCTCTTTTCAATAAAAAATTCAAAATATTTTTTTTTAAAATCTTTGGCTTTCATGATTTGAATAAGGATGGGTTTATTTAAAAAGTTTGCTTTAAAAATAAATAGAAATGCTCCCAACGGGATTCGAACCCGTGTCTCGGCCTCGAGAAGGCCGAATGATTGGCCGGGCTACACCATGGGAGCATAGAAAATAAAAAATGGGCCCGGAGGGATTTGAACCCCTGACCTAAAGCCAAGACATTTTATCTTTCCGGCTGGCTTAGCTCTCTAATGGCTAAAACATTTGTACCATTAGTGGTCATATAAGACCGGCGCTTTTGTCTAAGCTTGTAGCTTATCTAACCAGGCTGAGCTACGGGCCCATAGCTAGAATAGAAATTTGTTTCATATTTAAAAGTTTCTCATAAGAAAATGCGGCAGCCGAGATTCGAACTCGGGTCCCAGCCTTTTTACAATGTTTGGCAAGGCCGGATCTTAACCACTGGACTACTGCCGCATAAAAATTAGTTTATCTAAAATAAAAATGGTGGGCCCGACCAGACTTTCATCAGCTTTTCTGATTTTGCAAAGCAAAATCCTAGGTGAATGACCAAAGGGAAGTTCACCGCATTTTCCCAGGTTTTTTGCGTGAGCAAAAAAGCTGTTTTGAACTGGTGACCTACTCGGTGTAAACGAGTTATCATACCGGGCTAGACCACGGGCCCATAATGTTACTAACAGAAAATTAAAGCATATAAAAATGTTTTGTTGCCATTAAATTTAAATACAACCATCACTTAAAGAATAACTAAATGGATGGTCATGAACGAATATTCCAGATTCTGCATAATGAAGATGAAGTTACCTGGCAGGCTCTGCTTTATGAGCTTATTAAGAAAGAAGAGATAAATCCCTGGGATATCAATATAAGCCTGCTCACAAAAAAGTATATTGAGACTATTAAAAAACTAAAGGAACTTGATTTCCGCATTTCCGGGAAAGTTCTGCTGGCAGCCGCTATTTTACTAAAAATAAAATCAAACAGATTAATTAACGAGGATTTATCTGAATTAGACAGGCTGCTCACACAATCAGAAGAGGAGCTTCTTGAAGAGCTTGATTTGGAAGAGCCAAGAGCTCATGATGAAGAAAAACATCCGCTTATACCAAGAACACCGCAGCCAAGAAAAAGAAAAGTCTCTGTTTTTGATCTTGTAAAGGCCCTGGAAAAGGCTCTTGAAGTAAAGCAAAGACGCGTGTTAAACTCGATTCCTCCAATGGATGTCAAGATACCCGAAAAAAAGAGAGATATAACACAAATAATAAAAGAAGTTTATACTAGAATAAAATCTTTCGTTACCAGACAAAACAAGCTTACTTTCTCCCAACTTATACCATCCAGCACAAAAGAGGACAAAATTTACACCTTTATTCCGCTCCTCCACTTAACAAACCAAAGGAAAGTGAATCTGGACCAAAAAGAGCACTTTGGGGAAATAGAGATAATGCTTAACACCGAAAAAGAGATTGACAATGAGCTTAAGGCAGGAGGTTAATGAACAAAAATAACAATCTTTTTAAACAAAAACATAGTTCTTTTAGCCATAAGTTAGGGGTAAAATGGAAGGGAAATTCAAATTAATAGCAGGAACCGCAAATAAGGGCCTTGCTTTGGAAGTAGCTAAAAAGCTAAATGTCAAGCTTACTCCAGTAGACATACGTAAGTTTAATGATGGGGAGCTTTATGTCAGAATCCTGGAAAGCGTTAGAGGTTGTAATGTATTTATCATACAGCCAACAAGCTATGATGCAAATTTGCATCTAATGGAGCTTCTGATTATGGTAGATGCATTAAAAAGAGCGTCTCCGAAAAGGATAACTGCTGTTATTCCATACTTTGGTTATTCGAGACAGGACAGAAAAACAAAGCCTCGCGAACCAATCACATCAAAACTTGTTGCAAAACTGATAGAAGCAGCTGGTGTCGATAGAGTTATGACATTTGACTTGCATGTTGCCCAAGTGCAGGGATTCTTTGATATACCCTCTGACAATTTAGAGCTAACACCTATTTATGCAGAATATATAATGAGCAAAAAACTCAAGGACATAGTTTTTGTAGCCCCTGATGTAGGCAGCGCTCCAAGAGCACGTTCATTGGCAAGAGTGATTCATGCACCAATAGCCATTGTGGATAAAAGAAGACCAGAGCAGGGCGTTGCAAAAGTGGAGCATGTCATCGGAGACGTTAAAGATAAAACAGCCATCTTAGTGGATGACATAATAGACACAGCAGGCACTATTACAGAATCAGCATCCATGTTAAAAAAATATGGTGCAAAGGATATCTATGTCTTGGCAACACATCCTGTTCTCTCAGACCCTGCAGTAAAAAGGCTGCAAAAAGCACCTATAAAAGAAATTTTTGTTACAAACACCATAGAACTACCCAAGAAAAAGAAGATTAAAAAAATAAAAATAATTTCTGTAGCACCCTTGCTTTCAGAAACCATAAAAAGAGCTCATGAAGGTACTCCGATGGGCGTTGTTTATGAAAAGTTATATGAAAAACTAAAAAAGTGATGTCAATGACAGAAAAAGAAGAAAACCTGCAGAAGCTTTACCTTGAATTTCAGATGCTGGACCAGCAAATAAAGCAGCTTGAAAAGCAGAGTGCTGCCCTCAACAACCAGCTCATGGAGCTCATGGTAACAAACCAGAGCATGGATGATATGAAAAAAACAGATAAAAAAACAGAAATCCTGGTACCTTTAAGCCATGGAATATACACAAAAGCAGAGCTTAAAGACAACAAGAGTTTTATTGTGAATGTAGGCGCTAATACAGCGCTGGTTAAAGATGTGGATTCCACTAAAAAGATGATTGAAGACCAGATTACTGAAATCAAAAAACTGCAGGAAAATCTTGTAAACCAATTGCAAAATCAAACTATGAAAGCAGCTTCTCTAGAACAGGAAATAAATAAAATTGCTTCTTCAATTCAGAATAATAAATAAGGTGTTTTACTATGTTCAACTTTTTAAAAGACAAGTTAAAAGGAGCTATCTCAAAGTTCTCCAAAAAGGTAGAGGAAGAAACCAAAGTAGAAGAACCCATAGAAAAAGAAACAAAAGAGGAAGTTATAGAACAAAAAGAAGAGTCAAGACCTGTAGAGGGACCAAAAGAGGAAATTAAAGAAGCAGAAGAATCTCGGAAAATAATATCTTCTTTACCAATGACAAGAGCCGAAGCACTAGAGCTCGTCAAAAAATACAACAAAGATCCATCTGATTTAAACCACTACCTGGAAAGCGAAGCAATTATGAAAGCTCTCGCAAAAAAACTTGGAGAAGATGAAGAATATTGGGCTATGCTTGGATTACTTCATGATGTTGATTGGGGCATAACAAAAGATGATGCTAAAAAACACTTAACTAAAGCTCCTGAAATACTTGAACAAGCAGGATTTGATAATAGCTTCATCAACATTGTTCTCTCTCATGGCTATGGATTTAATTGCGCTGGACTAAAAGACAAACAAAGAACTCAAAAAATTGAGTATGCACTTGCATGCTCTGAAACAATCACAGGCCTTATTCATGCCTATGCTTTAATGAAGGGTTCAATAGACGATATGGAACCAAAAGGCCTGAAAAAGAAATTTAAAGACAAAGGTTTTGCAGCCGCAGTCAATAGGGACATAATAAGAGAATGCGAAAAACTAGGCTTAGAACTATCTGAATTTTTTAGCTTGGCAATTGATGCTGTAAAAAGCATTGCGTCAGAAGTTGGTTTAGCGAAAGAACAGCCCAGAGAAGAAGAGAAACCACTAGAAGAAATAAAGGAAGAAGAAAAAGGCTTTTTTGGAAAACTAAAGGAAAAAATAGTCACAACAAAGATTTCATATGACAAATTTGAAAATTTATTTTCTGACCTGGAACTGACACTAATGGAAAACAATGTTGCTATGGAAGTTATAGAAAAGATAAAATCAGATCTAGGGCAAAATTTGATAGAAAAACCAATAAAAAGAACAAAAATAGAGGAAACAATAAGGGAGTCATTAAAAAATTCAGTAAAAGATTTATTTGATATTGATAAAATAAATTTATTGGAAAAAATAAGAAAAGAAGAAAAGCCATTTGTTATTGCATTTTTTGGAGTTAATGGATCTGGAAAAACAACAACAATAGCAAAGATTGCAGATTTATTAAACAAAAACAAAATTTCTTGTGTACTGGCAGCTTCTGACACCTTCCGTGCAGCTTCTATAGAGCAATTACAAATTCATGCAGACAGATTGAGAATTAAATTAATAAAGCATGGTTATGGCTCTGACCCGGCAGCAGTTGCTTTTGATGCAGTAAAGCACGCAAAAGCAAAAAACATTGATGTTGTTTTAATAGACACAGCAGGAAGATTGCACAGCAACGTTAACCTTATGGACGAGCTCAAAAAAGTTGTTAAAGTAGCTAAACCTGATCTAAACATTTTTGTCGGAGAAAGTATTGCAGGTAACGATTGCGTTGAGCAGGCAAAAACCTTTAATGAAGCAGTTGGTATTGATGGTATAATTTTAGCTAAAGCTGATATCGACGAGAAAGGTGGTGCAGCTATTTCTGTAAGTTACGTTACAAAAAAACCCATAATATATCTTGGAATGGGCCAGGAATATTCTGATTTAAAAGAATTTGAGCCTAATTTAATTGTAGAAGGTTTGGGGATTTAAGGTTAATGCTTAATTACCATTTCTTCCTTGATTTTTCCATGAACTTTTTGCTTAGTTGTTTCCCAATAGAAATCCCTAAATTTTTTAACTACGGGGTTAGCTAAATTTAGCTTATACATTTTAGCTCTCCCAACTATTCTAGTTTTTACAACTATATTGCTTTCTTCCAAATTTCTCCAAAATAATTTTAATGTAGAGTAACCAACACCAGAAAGATTGGCAATATCTGTCATGCTATAATCAAAATCTTCATTAACCACTAAAAAATCCAATACCCTTAATATAGGACTGTCTCCAAAGGTTTCCAAAAAAGCTGTTTTGTTTTCCATTTCAGTTATTAGATAGAGTAACTAATATATAAATCTTTCTATTTTTGGCTTATATTGGCTATAAATATTAATCAAAATAAAAAATGTTATGGGTAATAAATACAAAGCGTACCTAATGGCTAAAAAATTATCAAATCAAGATTACCAAAAAATAAAGAAAAATATAATTAGGAAATTGTATTCAAATCAAGCATTCAGCAAAGGACATCTTTTGTATGAAAGATTAACTTTAAGTATACCATCTCATTTAACTGGTTTTGTAAAAGACGTTCTTGACGATCTTATAAAAGAGAGATTGGTTTTGTACTACGGAAGAACAAAATATGGAGATGCTTATCAATTAAATATCAAGAAACTAAAAGAGATTGAAAAAATAATTCTCTAAGATTCAAACTCAACTTCCCCATCCAAATAAACCCCTTTGTGCAGCTTTACAGGTCTCCAGTTATCTATAACAAGTTTTGCTTTTAGCCATTCTGCAAGCTCTTCTGGATTTCCTATTGTAGCACTTAAACCAATAATCTGTGCTTTCTTAAGCAGTTGCCTTAATATTGTAATTAATATTTCTAATGTTGGCCCTCTTCCAGGGTCATTTAACAAATGTATTTCATCAATAATAATTGTAGATATTAAGCTTAGCCAGGGTGCATGATGCCTGATTAAAGAATCAAGTTTTTCTGCAGTAACAATTATTAAATCATAATCAACCAAATAAGAATCTGTGCTGTCAATATCGCCAATAGATAAAGCAACCTTAGCCACATTACCATATCTTTTCTTAAAATCCTTGTATTTTTCAGAAGCAAGGGCCTTTAAAGGCACTATATAAATTGCCTTTCCATTACCCTCAATTATAGACTTTAATGCCGCTAATTCAGCTATTAAAGTTTTCCCAGAAGCAGTTGGTGTGCAAACCAGCAGATTTTTTCTATCCAGCAAGCCTTTTTTAACAGCTTTGACTTGTGCAGGTCTTAAAACTTTAACTTCTTTCTCAAGAATGTTATACAATTCTTTTGGTATTTTATTTTTAATTAATTTTAAATCCATAAAACTTTGAATATTTTTGCCATTATTAAATATTGTGAAAAAATTTATAAATAGTTCAAAAACAAACTAAGAAATGAAACCCTCACTACATTTACTAGTTTCCCTAATTTTGGCTGCTATACTCTATCCCGTATTTAATTGGAAGGCACTATTCATTTTAGTAGGCGGAGTTTTAATAGACATCGACCATTATCTCTGGTATATATACAAATATAAAAAACTCAGTTTATTTGATTCTTACAAACATTTTATAATAAATGTAAAAAAAGGTAATTTTGATAAGGATTTCGGTGCACTCCTCATTTTTCATTCAATAGAGTTTCTAGCAGCGTTAGTGGTGCTATCCTTTTACAATGAATTTGTATTAGCATTAACAATTGGTTTGCTGATGCATAACTTGCTGGACTTAATCTGGACTTATTTTGTCCCAAAACGCTTTATTATAACCTATTCAATAATATATTGGCTTACCAAAAACAAAATTCAAAACCTTTAAATAAACCTATTGGAGAATATTGCAATATAGGGCAGAAATGCAACACATAATAGGAGTTGATTTAGGCGGCACAAACATCAAAACTGCATTAGTCACACCAGAAGGAAAAATAATAAAAAAATATGAAATACCTACACAAGCAAAAAAAGGAACTAAAACAATAATAAACAATATTATTTCTTCAATAAAACACGTGCAGCAGGGAAAAATAACAGGCATAGGAATAGGAAGCCCTGGACCATTGGATTATAAAAAAGGAGTTGCCACAAATCCGGTAAACCTGCCTTTCAAAAACACGCCATTAAGAAGAATTATACAAAATAAATTCGAATTGCCAACTTATCTTGATAACGATGCAAATTGCTTTGCTCTTGCTGAAGAAGTCTTTGGGCAAGGTAAAAAATATGAAAATGTTATAGGCATAACTTTAGGAACTGGTTTAGGCGGGGGTATTGTAATAAACAAAAAAATATACCATGGAAGAACTAATGCTGCTGAACTGGGACATATGACAATAAACTATGACGGACCAAAAAGCAGGTGCGGAAATAATGGATGCATTGAAACGCATGTGGCAGCAAGAGGCATTATATCTATTTACAACAAAAAAAGTAATCCTTATTTAATATATAAATTGGCTTTACAAGGAGATAAAAAAGCAATAGAAACATACAAAAAGATGGGATATTATTTAGGCATTGGATTAGCAAACATAATTTATGCTTTAGACCCAGATATTATCATTATAGGTGGAAAAATCCCAAATTCTTGGAAACTTTTCAGTAAAACTATGAATGATATAGTTAAAAAAAGATATTTCGCCAAACCATGTCCAATTGTTAAATCAAAATTAAAAGAAGCAGGAATTTTAGGTGCTGCAGCTTTGGTTTTGGAAAACAAGTGAACTAAAACCTAGCTTTCTCCAACACAACCTTCATCAAATCCTTTCCAAATAAAACTCCTAAACTTCCATTTCTGCATTCTTTTTCTCCGAACTTGGTAACATTATCTGGTTTGGTATTTCCCCCATGAATTAATACAGGAACAGGGTCTGCAGAATGATCTTTATGGCTGCATGGCGTAGAATGGTCTGCTGTTATTACAATTAAGCCTTTAAAATCCTTTAAAGCTTTTAACGCTTTGTCAATCTTTTCTATAAACTTTCTCTTCCCCCCGCAATCTCCATTTTCACCATAAATGTCTGTTGGTTTTATATGAACAAAAACAAAATCATATTTCTTAATGTACTTTTTAACTGCTTTTATCTTTGCATTGACATTTGTATTTCTTAACCCAGTAGCTCCTTTTACATTTATCAAATCCATGCCTGCTATTGCACCTAAACCTTTATATAATCCAGCTCCTGCTATGCAGCAAGATTTTAAATTATATTTTTCCTTAAATGATTTTAATTTTTTATAATAACCGGGCCCTCTTGTTAAAAAATAATTGCCACGAAGCTTACCTTGCTTTTCCCTTTTAGCATTTAAAGGATTTTTTTCCAGTATTTCGTGAGCCTTTTCCAGAAAATTTTGCAAAACATTTGCTGTAAACTTAGCTTCTTTAGTTTTGTCCAATGGTTTTATTTTATTGACCTTGCAGTTAAGCCAGTTTTCAACAACATTATCTTCACTTACATAATGCACATCCGAATTTGATATTTTATCAGATAAACCCTTGCCTCTCATAACAATTATTACCCTGTGGCCTGTGCCGGATTTGACAATAAATTTAACACCAGCAACTTTCATACCATCCAATTCTTTTGTAAATTCAACAGTGCTTTCAATTCTTCCTGCTCTCCTGTCCTTAACTCTCAGCTCTTTATCAACTGTAGCTAGATTAGCCCTTAGTGCAACATCACCGTGCATAAGCTCAACTCCAACACCTGCTGTCTCAATCGGACCTCTTTCAGGATAATCTTTAGTTAAATCATAGCCAAACAAAGTCAAATGAGCCCCATCACTATTTGGTCTCACACCTTCTCCTAAAACATGCATTATTCCATTAACACCTTCTTTTGCTAATTTATCCATATTAGGGGTATTAGCAGCCTCTAATGGAGTTTTATTTTGAAATTTTTTAACAGGCAAATCCCCCATACCATCGCATATTATAAGAATTATTTTTTTCATTTTTTCTCTATAGTGATATTATCCTCAATCTTAACTCCATATTCTTTTGCAAAAGAACCCTGGTTTAATGCCACTTCCACACGTCCATAATCATCTTTCATAATTAAAGGGTCTCCTTTTTCTACATCGCCAAAAGTTGTAACAAATGGTATTTCTAATTCTTCATCACCAAAAAATGAATCGAATAAATCATTAAGTTTTACATTAAATTTATCCCATGTTTCATGTGTTATATTCAAATGCAATGAACCAAATTTATTAATAGATATTATTTTCGCATGAATTTTATCTTCATCTATTGTTGCTTCTTCATATGGAGCCTTTACTAAATCTTTTTCATTTATTTTTTTACTAAACTCTTCTATCCCAACTCCTTTTGAAAGATAAGCAGCAGCTGGTGTAAAAATATCCCTCCCATGAAATATCGGGCTTACAGGCTGCCTCATATATTTTTCATTTGTTATTTCAACAATCTTTTTTATGCCTCTCAAAAACCTTGTTGCTGGCACTAAAACACCATTATCAGGACCAATTAAAAAATCTCCTCTTTTTGTTTCTATTATAATTGGCTTTCGTTTTGTCCCAACACCAGGATCAACCACACAGACATGATAGCCAACTGGCATATATGCAAGAGTCTCCATTGTCCTTGCAGCATAGAATAGGTTAAAGCTTGGCAATCCATGCATTAAATGAATCACATGCGCTTCTGGATTAATTTCCAAAGCAACACCCTCCATAATACCAGTGCCTTGGCTCTGCATACCAAAATCGCTTGTAAGAGTAATAAATGGTTTCATTTTAGAATTTAGCAAACTTTGCCTTTTTTCCCAACTCTTCCTCAATCCTCAAAAGACGATTATATTTTGCAGTTCTCTCGCTTCTTGCACATGCACCAAATTTACTCTGGTTAGCATTTAAACCAACAACCAAATCAGCAATAAAACTGTCTTCTGTCTCACCACTTCTGTGGCTTACAACAACATTCCATTTGTTTTTAAAAGCAAAATTTGCAGCCTCTACTGCCTCTGTTATAGTCCCTATTTGATTTACTTTTAACAATAAAGCATTGCATGCATTCTCCTCAACTGCTTCCTTTATTCTATTAACATTTGTAACCAATAAATCATCTCCAACAATCTGTATTTTTTTACCTAGCTCCTTATTCAGCTGCTTCCATCCATCCCAGTGGTCTTCTGCCATACCATCCTCTATTGAAATTATTTTGTATTTTTTAATTAAGTTCTTGTAAAAGTCTATTAATTCTCCAGGGCCATATTCCTTACCATTAATTTTATAATAACCTGAATAAAAAAACTCTGAAGCTGCACAGTCAAGTCCCAATTTAATTTTTCCATCATAGCCTGCTCCCTTAATTGCGTCAATAATTAAGTCAAGTCTTTTTTCAACACTCAAAACATGCGGAGAGAAACCTCCTTCATCGCCTAAAAGTGTTTCTTTGGCACCATATTTTTTCCTGAGGATTTTTTTTAAAAAATGATAAGTTTCAACACCGGCTCTTAAAGCTTCATGAAAAGTTTTAAAATTAATCGGAAATATCATATGCTCCTGAATATCATTTTCCGCACCAACGTGTTTACCACCATTCATTATATTTAACTGTGGAATTGGTAACAATAGCTTTTTTGATTTAGAATTTTGAATTTTATTAATATGCACATATAATGGAATATTTTTATCAACAGCAGCTGCCTTGCACACAGCCATTGAAACTCCAAGTATTGCATTTCCACCTAAATTTGACTTGTTTTCTGTACCATCTAATTTAATCATTAATTCATCAATTTTTTTCTGATTTTCACAATTTAATCCAATAATTTTCTTGGAAATAATTTTATTGACATTATTTACTGCTTTTAGAACCCCTTTTCCATTATACCTTTTCTTATCTCCATCCCTTAACTCCGAAGCTTCATGAGTTCCAGTACTTGCCCCAGAAGGAACAATAGCTCTTGCAGTAATTTTCTCAGTAATAACATCAACCTCAACAGTAGGATTGCCTCTAGAATCAAGAACTTCTCTTGCCACCACCTTTTTTATTTTAGACAAAATACCACCCTTATTTAGAACTAAGACAGATTATTTATAAATATTTTGGAATTGTTTAATTACTTTAGAACTACCTTAACCAATATAATCTACATCTTCGCCAAACTTGGTCTTTAATTTCTTCAAAGCTGTCTGTCTTGCTACCTCATTAATCTGCTCTGTCCTGCCCAATATGTCAGACTCTATTTCTTTTACTTCCTTATTTAATCTGCTCATGCTTATACCAAGTTTTAATCTTTTGTCAAGAACTTTTAGAATTTCCATTGCTCCTTTAATGCCCAGGTACATTGGATGACCATAGGTCTCTGCCAAAAATGATATAGCATCCATATTTCTTCTTTTTGCCAAACCAACCAATAATCCTGAAACACCCACAATAGGCCCCACAACACCATAAAGCTTGTCATTTACCATCCCATTTTTGTATTTCTGGACTATTTTTTTCGTATTTGCAGTACAATAAACTTTTGGTTTCTTAGGCACTTCCGCTAAGCCAATGCCTCCCAAGGTTATAACTTCCTTACATTTAAACTGCCCAATAATATCAAGCATTTTTTCAGAAAATTCGTAGCTGCTCACTTCATCTATAGGCTGCACATCCCCTCCTAAAAATATTAGGTCTTGCTTTTTGCCAGGAAATTTCTTATAAAATATTTCCATCATAGGCAGCTCTACCAGATTATCCTCATTCACAAAAACAGAATGTGGCAATGTATACGAAGTAATCTCATACAGCTTTGTTGCCTTTAGCTCGTCTATCAGAAAATCAACTGTTACCTTACCCACATTCCCTATTCCAGGAAGTCCTTCTATCAGTATTGGATTGTTAAGCTTCGGCTTTTTGCTTATTTGATCTATTTTCCAAGTACTCATTTTATTTGTACTAGTTTTGTAGTATTATTATTACTTATAATAATCCTTCTTTTTTAAAAGTATCTTCTTTAGCTTTTCTCCTATAAGATCCATATTTATCTTCTATGCTGAATTTAGCAGGTTTTGGTGTTAAAGCCTTTCCTCTACATGCACAAACATCTTTCATAGTATATTTTCCACAATTCTGGCATTTTAATATGCTTCTCATGTTTCAGCCCTTATAAACTCTCCCTCACCATCAGTCTTTCTTACATAGTCCAATGTTTTTTCCAGCGCCTCTTTGAGTAACTTTTCAGCTGCTTTATAGTCCTTTGCATTAACCACAACATTATATGAACCTGCGCCTAAATATTTTATTGAAATGCTCTCCTTTCCACTTTCTGCTGCTTTTTTAAGTGCTTCCTTAACAACATCTATACCATTTGACGCACAGCTGGTTAATTTTAATTTGCCCTCAATCTTAACACCTACTTCCTTGATTCTAGATTTAATAGCTTCCTCAAGCTTTTTTGCTGCTTTTGCATCAATGCCAGCATCATTAATTGCATTGCTGTCTGTAACAACCTGCTGGAAAAAATCATATAAAGATGCATATTTTTTGGATATATTGTTAGTTATCTCCTCAAACAGTTTTTTCACATCTAAATTTAAATCTTTAGCAACAAATTCCAGGATTTTCTCTGCTTTCTGCTCCTGTTTTATTCCATCTACTTTACTTCTCCTCTGTGTTTCTGTTACTCTCCTTAAGGATAGGTCTATATAGCCTTTCTCCCTGTTGATTCTCAAAACCTTGCAGACTACTTTCTTTCCTTCTTTGACATAGTCCCTTATGTTTCTTATTCTTCCAGGGCTCACTTCAGAAATATGTATCATTCCGCTCTTTCCATATTCATCTAAATTTACAAAAACAGAATGAAACTGCACTTTTGTAACAGTGCATATAACCAATTCATCTTCTTCTGGAAATCCTTCTTTCTTTAGCAGCATTTTAATTATTCCTTTATTCGAGCACTTCCAAAATTCTCGCTTTTACTTTACTTTTCCCTCCTGTAGGATCAGCCAGTACCTTGCCACATACCAGGCAAATTACCTTTGAAGATGCTTTTCCAAACATTATTTGTTCATTCTTGCACTTTGGACATCTTATCTTGATGAATTTGCTTGTAAGTTCTCTGATATCAGTCATAAACATCACCAAATTTTATTATTTTTATTTGAATTTACTTAAACTCAATCCTTTTTGCCCTGAAACCCTTGCTCCTCATATGCTGCTTTTTGCATTCCCTACATTCATACCTCATATCTGTTTTCTTGCTGGCCTTTTTGCCAGTCATCTTGAATTTGGTAATTGCAGGCTTACTGTATCTGCCCCTGTTCCCAATACCCCTAGCACTTCCTCTTCTCTTTGCTCTGAGCTTGCTGCCGTAAGTCATACTCCTTGGATTTTTTCTCTTGTTCAGCATTACCTTATGCTCAGTATGCTTCTTGCAATAAGGGCAATATCTCCTAACAGTTTTAAGCAATTTCATGTTTTTTGGTATCTGCTGTTGATTTAAAAACATTTCTATTGAAAACATAAAACAAAATTAAAGAAATAATTTAATTCTCTTTAATCTCTTCTACCCTTCCCTTGCTTATAAGAACAGCAGCAATCTCTGCTGGCAAATTTGCAATATCCTCTTCTGCAAAAGGACCATACTCCTCCAGCTCTTTTCCAACAAATTTGGGCACTGAACAAAGAAATCTTACAAGTTTTGTGCCCTTCTCTTCCTTAGGCTCATTATCTTTTTCATCCATTTCTTCTTTTTTCATTGTTATTTCTGAAGCATGTTTTCCATCAATAACATTAGCAATAACATCATTCCTGAAAATATCAAGAACTTTTACAACCTCGTCTAAAAACCTTTTTTCATTTTCAAGCAAGGAGGAAGTATCTATAACATTTGATTTTGTCCTGCTTTTTAGCAACGCAATATTTAATATCTTTTTTTCCCTTCTTTCATATATCTCCTTAATGATTCTCTTCGCATTCTCAATCTGCTTCTCAGTCTTTTTCTTTTCATCATAAGAAAACAAAGTATCTTCTTTACCCAGCATATTCTTTTTTTCATTTAAGTAATCAACAAAATCATTGAAAAAATTAGGCTCCAGCTTCTGCAAATCTGCTGTATCCTTTTCTCTCTTCAATAACTCAAACAGAACTTCATATGTAATATTAACTTCTTTAGCTTCCATAACAACCCCAAAACATTAAAATTCATATATATTTATATAATTTCCTCTTTTAGCTTAATCTATGGCTGAACTGGCATTTAAAGACTTATCTTTTGAAGGAAAAAACAACAAAATAAGGATAAATTTCCTCAAGATATTTTATTTTTATATAGATAAATCTGCATTTAAAAAAATTGGAAATTTTAAAATAAATGAAAATAGAATTGAATTTCCAAATACAAATGAAAATAAAGCTCAAAGAAAGTTTAACATATTGCTGTCAAAAGGATTTTACCAGTTGAAAAATAAATTAGACGGCAAACCAGCTATTTATGTCCACAAAAATTCAGGGATACCTCTAACAGGAACAACTTATTTTGGCATAATTGATAGAGGCACAAATCTTATTGAAGTAAGACCTATAACTAGCTGTAATCTGGATTGCATCTTTTGTTCTGTAGATGAAGGTCAATCATCAAAAAAGAAAGTTGATTTTGTTGTTGAAAAAGAATATTTAGTTGAGGAATTCAAAAAACTTGTTGATTTCAAGCATGAAGATTACATAGATGTCCATATTAATGCCCAAGGGGAACCATTATTATATGCAAATATTGTTGAATTAGTAGCAGATATAGCAAAGATATCCCCAGTAAAGTCTATTTCTATTGACACTAATGGAACATTGCTCAATAAGCAGCTTATAGATGATCTAGCAGCTGCTGGTTTGACAAGAATAAATCTCTCACTTCATGCACTAAGCCCAAAAATAGTCAATAAAATGGCTGGAACAGATTACAATCTAAAGAAAGTAGTGGAAATGACGGAATATATCCCAAAAAAGATGGATTTGATTATCACTCCAGTATGGCTTCCTGGCTATAATGACAAAGAATTAGTTAAACTGGCAAAATTTGCTAATGAAATAGGAGCTGGCAAGAAATGCCCAGCAATAGGCATACAGAACTTCTTTAACTACCAATTTGGCAGGAATCCTGTAAAAGCTGTAGATATAAGGGTTTTTTACAAAAAACTGCACGATTTAGAGCAAAAACATGGTATAAACCTAATTTGTGATGAAGCCGACTTTAAGATTAAAAAAAGCAAACAACTTCCAAAGCCTTTCAAGAAAGGGAGTATTATTGAGGCAGAACTCGTCTGTCCAGGGAGGTTGAATAGGGAAATGTTAAGTGTAGCAAAGAATAGGGTAATTTCAGTTCCAAATTGTCATAAAAACCAAGGTAGTGTAAAATTAAAAATAAAAAGAACTAAACATAATATATTTCTTGGAGAATTGTTAAATTAGGACAATATTAATTAATCTAAAAAAAGATAATAAAAAAGAAAAAAATAAGGAAGTTTTAGTTCCTTTATTCAGTTACTTCTTCAACCACTTCTTCAGCTGCTTCTTCAACAACTGGAGCAGGTTCAGCAACTGTTAGAGTTGAACCAACTTTGGTAACTTCCATTGCATCTCCTGCTAATGTGTAGTCTCCATAGTTAGCAACTACTGCTGCTGCATTTCTTGTATCTTCTGCAGCATAACCAGCCACTAACATTGCTACGTTACCATCGTTCTCATACAGGTTAACCTTACCAACACCAGGAGTAAATCCTGCTGTACAGTCTGCTGGGTTATCCATAACCGCTGCAGCTGCGGAGTTAGCACAAGGGCCTCCAACAATAATTGCATTAACAGCCTTAATGTTTGAAACCTCAGATGCCAGCTTTGTAGCACCAACATCAATCCTTTGGATTGAAACAGCTCCTTCAATGGTTGCTGCTGTTTGTGTGTAAGTTGTTCCAGCGCTTGATATGAATACCTGAGGTAATCTCTGGTTTTGCGGATACTCAACAGTTACTTCCTGTGGAGCACTTGTTGGTGTACTTCTCTTTACAAATGCACCATAACTAGTGTAAGCAAAGTTATTCTTATCGTCGTCATCAGGTGCTAAGTAAGTATGTCCTTGGCCTCCTGACAAAGTCAAGGTTACTTCAGCAGATGATGCATTTACATCAAAAGCAAGTTCTGTTGGTGCCAAATTATCATAGTCATCAGTGTTTGGTGTATTAATTCGTACAGTTGCTCCAAGTGCAGAACTATTTGAAATATTTATAGACGCTCCATTCTTTGAATTTACTGATACGCTATCCGCACTTATTCCTCCACCACTTGCATCCAAATCAACAAGTATGTTAAAGTCTTTTGCTGAAGCTGCTGATGTATTGTAGACTCTAAAAATTCCTCCTCCAAGCTTAATTTGAGCCACTTGTGTCGCAAATCCATCAACTACAGATCCAGTAGCGCTGAGTGTCCTTTCAATTCTCTCACCACTTCCCAAGTCATCAAATTTAATGACTGGATTGTCTGCTGAAATTTTGTCAGATCCCCTATACCTCAAGGCATAAGATTTTCTTTCACCATCACTGTCACTTTCATCAGTTACAACAAAATAGTCATCTTTTGTTATAGTCTTGTTTTCCTGCACTAATAAATCATCATTGCTGTCACCAAATCGGATAGTAGTTCCAGATACTGCATTGATAAGTGGAATTGATGCTTCGTTTCCACTTCCATCAGTAAAACTCAATTCATAGTCGTCAGAACCCGCTGTTTTAATAGATATTTCTTCAGATAGCTCATCACTAAGGCCTTGGTACTCTATGTCCCAGCCTCTTGTAAATAATAGATCTGGTTCACTCATTTCAGGATTTTCACTTAATTTTCCACCTGCTGGTATATAATAGTCATCATCTGCGCTCATATTGACAACAATCTTGTCAATCTTAAAAGTAGTATCATCGTCACTACCTTCAACCCAGACATTTGCACCATCAATTGCTTCATCATCTACTTTCAATTCATTACTGCTTGCTGTATCGTTTATGTTTGTGTCTTTTATCCATAGTTTTTGCGCTCCTAGGAAGAATGTTGAAGTATGGACACCACCAGCATAAGCTTGGTATAAAATCTCTGAAACACCAATTGTTACTCCGGCAACCTTATCAGTGTCTCCATCAAGCAAATCTCTAGATGAATCTCCATTTACTGTATATTTAGCGCTGTCTGAATCTACATAATCTAGTGTAACCTCATAGTCTGTACCATCAATTGTATAGGTTTTTGTAGCCCCTTCTGATAATGTATCTCTTACTGCTCCACCCATAAGGGTAAGTATTGTTTGTCCTACCTTTCCAGAATTTCTTCGGGCAGTAACAATTGTGTAAGGTGTTCCTATCATAGAGACTTCTACATCCTCTAAATCTGTTAAGTAATCTCCACCTGCTGTTGCCGAACCTGCACTGTTATCTACATCTGATTCAATAGATGATGTAAATTCCAATTCATATCTTGCAATCTGTTTTCCGCTTTGAAAATACAGGAAATCTGTTGTTACATCCTCACGGTCTTCTATATACTGTACGTTACCAGTTGTAGAATCTTCAAAATATAATCTTTGGTCATATGGTGAATTCCCTTTACTATTCGATATTGATTCTGAAGCCAATATACCGGGTAATTCTGCATCATCAATATAAGATGATCCTGTAATAGTTGCTATTCCTTCTGTATTTAAAGTAGATGGATTTTCAGTCATTTCCAGAACATTGGTAGATCCTTTCTGAACTAACCATGCTTCTCCTTCTGCTGAAATTGTAGCCTCTCCTGAAACACTTACTGGTTTTGTTGCAGCAAACTGTAGACTTACAGCTATATCTGAAATACCAATAACATCTTCTGCTGCAGCCCTATCTCCTACAACTAGAACTCCTGCAAATTTACCATCTTGAATATATTGGCTTGGATAGTCTGCTAAATCAGCAGCCATTGCTCCAAAAATAGTAGCTCCAACCATAGATGCTCCAATACCTAGAGCAGAAATCCTTTTTATTACCTTTTTAAATTCCATCTGAACTAACACCTCCAATGTGTTGTTTTTTATTTTTATTTATAGAGGAAACTCTTATAATGCTGAGTTTCCTACGACATGAATGCAATAAGTCATATTTAAATGTTACGGTTACGCCACCTCTTACAATATATATATTCTACTATATATTTTATATAGGGATTTAATTTTATAATTGGGTTATACAATGCAAATTTATTTATAAATCTTCTGTTCATCATGCTTTGATCCTATGTTAAACAAAAAAATAATCATTGTTTTTATTGTATTCTTTGTAATTTTTGGTATAATGCAGTTTACTGTGCCTAATATAATAGGCTTTGACGGCTATTACCACATAAAAGTTGCTGACATAATAAAAGAACAAGGCTTTATCGATGAATTTCCCTGGGCAAAACATACTATATTATCTAATAATTACGCAGAT
>Ga0187833_10000118_pt1 | contig 83645 bp, 78 predicted proteins | sample ETNtaG_37_FD_167968 | JGI IMG/M metagenome (GOLD analysis project Ga0187833, IMG submission 167968) | Marine microbial and viral communities from oxygen minimum zone, Eastern Pacific Ocean - ETNP2014_SV_400_PacBio MetaG (Illumina Assembly) | ecosystem: Environmental > Aquatic > Marine > Hypoxic... | reverse complement strand
GGCTGGTTGAAGCCATAGGGCAAAAACTTAAATAGGCTTCTGATAGTACGGTTGATTCTAAGGTATTGCCGTAGAGCCCTCAGTTAATGCCTTACCGATCTTAGGGTAATAAAAAACTAAGTACGCCTGTTGACGCGGTCTTGTTTGCCACCGTAAGATATTAATACTGAGGAGTGAAAAGTTTTGGATAGAAATACTGTCATCGCTATTTTACTTGCAATCATCGGCTTTGCCATGATTATTGCCGGTGTCATCGCCCTAAGGTCCAATACTGAAGAGCAAGCGGAAGTCCAGGTCACAAATCGATCAAAGAAAGCCAGCGCGCCCAAAAAAGAATCGAACATGTTGGCTAATTGGCTTTTTGGCGGACATAGAGGCATGGAAGCAATAAAAGAGGCCCGTTTACGCATTAAGATCGGGGTTTTTCTCGTAATTGTCGCGGCTTTTATCACGCTTGCCAGTTACCTCCAGTGATAAATGCATTAAATATGACTCTTCAGAATCAAGCAATCTCCCTGGTTTTCGCCATCTCTTGACAATACTCCTTTTTTATATTACACTGAAATAGGGTATAATCATCCTTATACTCATATATATTGAAATTCATTGTTGGAGTAATTTAAAAAGTGATTCCTTCTTTTGATGACTTTCTGTTAAGCCTTCATTCCAATAACTACTCTAAGCAAACGGTCTATAACTACGACCGTGACTTGCAGGTCTTTTCTCAGTTTTTAGACCAATGCGGCATCAATCTTAGTGGAGTAAGTAAAAAAACTATTGTACAGTACAAAGCATACCTTACCTCACAGGACCGCAAAACGGCCGCGTTTTCAAAGGACGTACCGCAACAACTTTCTCCCAGGTCCATCAACCGCATGCTGTCTTCCCTGCGCTCTTACCTGAAATATTTGATAGACATGGATCTCCCCTGCCCCGTCGCCCCTGACTCTATAAAAATGATAAAGGCTGAGCGAAAGCACCCACGCGTCGCCGAGCTTTTTGAGCTAGAAAAATTAATAACAGCGCCTAGTTATTTTGAAAAGGACAGTAAGATTGCTTTGCGTAACCGCGCAATGCTTGAGGTACTGTTTGCCACCGGGATGCGCATATCCGAGATGTGCAACCTCAACCGCCAACAGATTGATGGCACGGGCAGAATCTTCATAACCGGCAAGGGCCGTAAACAGAGATTTACTTACCTAACTCCGCGTGCCATAAAATGCGTGGAAGATTATTTGAAAACCCGCAGCGATTCCTTCCCTGCTCTGTTCATTCCATACAGGGGACGCAATGCATCCAACCGTTCCAAAAGAGTCTCTAAAAATTATCTACAGGACCGCATTGTCCGATACCGGCAGAAGCTGCGTATCAATGTGCCCACTTCCGCGCACTCGCTAAGACACGGCTTTGCAACATATTTAGCGGAAGAAGGTGCCAGCCCTGCTGCAATCCAAATACTGCTCGGCCATGAATCTCTGGCTACCACTACGCGTTATGTGCATGCCTCTGATCGATATGCTGAGGAAACTCATCATAAGTTCCATCCATTATCCAAGGAAGAATAAACTTATGCCGGCAGTCGCTTGATTCATTAAACAATCAACCATTACAATATAAACGAGATGATAAAAGACACGTTAAAAAAAATAAAAGGTTTTGTGATAAATCTTAGCCATAAAAGCTTGTTTGGCAAAATATCGCTGACCGTCACAATATCCTGCTGCGCCACTTATTTGCTGGTGTTGGTTGTTTTTCTAATCCCGCATTTCGGGGTTGTTTCTCAAGCTTGGCTGTATCTTTTTATGGATTATGTAAAGATAGATGACGTAGACACCAACCTGCTCTTTAACAAAGCGCTACAAGGCCTACAATCCTCCCTGCTTGACAGCAGCGTTTCCATTAGCGAAGGTATTATTGATTCTGTTCTTGAATCCATTGACGATCCCCATACTAAATACCTTACACCTCAGAGTTATGGTAACTATACAGACCATATAAGCGGGAGTTTCAAAGGTATCGGGGTGTGGATCGCTGTAGATAACGATGAAAATCTGGTTGTCATAGCGCCAATACCTGGCTCACCTGCAAACACTGCCGGAATTAAGGCAGGCGATCATATACTGGAGATTGACGGCCAACCTACGAAAGGGATAACTACTTTAGAGGCTGGCGGCCTTATACGTGGCGAGATCGGCACCGAAGTTGAGCTACTCATCCTGCGTGATAATCAGATAACAGAAATAATATCGGTTTCCCGTGCTGAGGTTGAAGTACCGAGTGTGACTGCGGAAGAAATTGAAGAGGACATAGTTTATGTAAAACTGTATTCATTTAGCAGCAACTCAGGCTCTGAGTTCATTGAGGTTGTTGATCGATTTCTTGATGCTGAAACGGTTGGTATTATTGTCGATATTCGTGATAATCCTGGCGGTGTCGTAAGAGAGTGCGTACAAATTACCAGTCAATTTCTGGCTGAAGGAGATGATGTGCTTCATCAGGTCGATGGTAATTTTAAAATTCAAAATACGGACTCTTCAATAAGGAGCGAGCTAGAAATCAAACCCGATGTGCGTGTCGCCATACTCCAAAATGATAGAAGCGCAAGCGCAAGCGAAATATTCGCCGGTGCGCTACAGGATCTCAGGCAAAATAGTGCCATTATAGGCACTAGCAGCTTCGGTAAAGGTTCGGTAAATTATATTCGCGAACTAATGGACGGCTCAGCACTTATCATTACCTTCTCTTACTGGACTACACCTAATGGGCGATATATCGCTGAATCAAAAATTATGCCAGATATAGCCGTCGACGATGAAGAAGCGCTGATGGATGCAGCGCTTAGTTACATCAAGAACATTTAATACCTTATACTGGTGCTAAGATCATGCCAATAAAAATTATCAGTCACAACCGTAAAGCCTTTCACGATTATTCGATCAATGAGACGATCGAAGCAGGGCTGGTTCTGTCTGGAACTGAGATCAAATCAATACGTGCCGGCAAGGTCAACATTCGTGATGCCTACGCTAAGCCCGACGGCAAAGAGATATGGCTGCTTAATTCCCACGTCTCGCTGTATGACAAAGGCAATCGCTACAATCATCAACCGACTCGCCCGCGCAAACTGTTGCTACACAAGCGTCAAATCCGCCAACTCACATCCAAGGTAATGGAAAAGGGGCTCACCTTAGTTCCTCTCAAGTTGTATATTAAGGACGGAGTTGCTAAAATAGAATTGGGTCTTGCTAAAGGTAAAAAATTGTACGATAAACGTCAGTCTATTACTAAACGAGATTCCGAACGCCAGATGGCTCGCTCTTTAAAAACCCCCAGATAACATGGGGACGATGGGTTCGACAGGAAATTCAGGTACCCGGATTGCAGGCCGAGGTGTCACTACCCTCGTTAAACCAGTGGCAAAATATTAATTGGCGAACAACGCGCCTATGCAATGGCCAACTAAAAGTTGACCACATCTAACCTCATCTCGCCTCGATGGGTGGGGATTAGGTGACGAAATGTCGAGGTGCAGTGCCCCGATGTCGATAAAGGGCAATCAAGTTTAATCGACTGATTTAAGTTGAACTTCGTTGGCAAAGGTCAGTTTAGATGAGACTCAAAGGCCAACTAAGCTTGTAGTACATCCCGGACCGGATTTCCATGGACGGGGAGTTCGATTCTCCCCCGTCTCCACCAGTAATTACCAAAGCACCAGCGATTGAAGCTGGCGCTTTTTCTTTATAAAGACCTTGCCAGCCGAGGCTGTAGTGGTATAATGCTTGGAGCAGAATACCACAAGTATTCAAATTAGGACATTCTCAGCAAATCTATAAAGTTATTAAAGTTGATCTATGAACGGAAGGATAATAATGGCAGTGGTTAATGGAATTGAAAGATTTATCAACTCTAAATTTGCCCCAAGCGGCAAAGGTTCCCGTTTCACTATACCAGCCACACCGCCAGGCGTTATCAACCTGGCGCTAAATGAGAATCTCCTCGGCTGTTCTCCCAAAATAGGAGAGCGATTGGCTAACTATACGCTTCTAAATAAATATCCGGATGCCAAGGAGCTACAAAAGTTGATCGCAGGGTATGCTGGTGTCGGTCAAGAGTACATTGTACCCGCCAACGGAGGTTCGCAGATACTGGACCTTATCGCAAACGCATTTGTTACTGATGGGGATGAAGTTATACACTGCCCTCCCACCTTCGGGGTATTTAACCAGAGAGCACAACTTTACGGCGGGGAAATAGTCAGTGTAAATAGAGACGAGAATTTTGCTGTAGATGTTGCGGCAGTCAAAGCAGCAATAACAGATCTGACTAAAATCATAGCCATCGTGAATCCAAACAATCCCACAGGCACATTGACACCAGCGAGAGATCTTTTAGAGATAGTTGATACCGGAGTGCCGGTTTTACTAGATGAAGCCTATGCTGAATTCAGCGGAGAAACGCTGGTCGATCTCGTTAGTAAATACGACAACTTAATGATTGTGCGGACGTTTAGCAAATGGGCAGGGCTGGCGGGTATGCGCGTTGGTTATGCTATTGTTTCGCCGGTGGTGGCCGAGGCCATTGGCAGGATAACGATGCCCTTTTTTATTGATCGGATCTCTGCAGTTGCCGTGGAAGAATCGCTTAATGATATAGATTATCTTATGGGTAATGTTAAACTGATAATTGCCGAAAGAGAGCGATTGTTTGTTGAGCTCAGTAAGTTCAAATTCTTAAAACCTTATCCTTCTGCCGGTAATTTCGTTTGCTGCTCCGTTACCAGTGGAGATGCCAGGGAGATACAGCAGGCGATCGCAGCAAAAGGCATAAGAATCAGCGCGACTGATATCGGGGAGGGAAAACCAACCGCCTTCCGTATCACGATAGGCAAACCGGAACATACCGATGCAGTTCTCGAAGCACTTGGTGACGTGGCTATGGAGAAAAAACTACCATTGTAAATGGCATAACCCGACTCTTAACTGCAGGTAATATAGCCCTCGTTGTCCCACATAACGCTGCTCCATTGAAACACAGGATCATCCCGCCCCAGTCTGTAGTGGTATAATACTGCTAACAACAGCCTGACAAGCAGGCTGAATGGACAGAGCGAATCATTCCAAGATTACCATTTGTATGAACAGATTTATCAAATATGCTTGTTTTGGTGAATGATGAAACAAAAACACTCAAACCTTGTGTTGATCGGAATGCCAGGCTCTGGCAAGAGCACTATCGGCATGATGCTCGCGGAGAAGACATCACGTGATTTCCTGGATACTGACGAGCTTATTCGGGCGTCACAACAACGAACTTTGCAGGACATTGTTGATACGGACGGGTACGCTGCCCTCAGGAAGATTGAAGAAAAGATACTTCTTAACCTTTTCGTCCAAAACCATGTTATTGCCTCAGGCGGCAGTGCAATCTACAGTGCTCAAGCCATGACACACCTTAAGTCAGGCGGACTCCTCATCTTCCTTGATGTGGACCTAGCCACACTTCAGATAAGGATTTGCGATTTCAGCACACGAGGGATCGCAAAGCGACCTGACCAGAGCTTTGCTGGGCTATTTTTCGAGCGCTTTCCGCTCTATACCAGGCACGCTGACATCGCGATCAAATGTGGCAACATGACGCAGGAACAACTCTGCGAAAGAATCATTGTGGAGGCGGGAATACCATAAGTCGCCATCAAAATAATTCTTCCTTGCCAGCTTTGCCTACGACGATATAATGCAGGCAAATCTGATATCTTACTAGCAACATTCAAGCTCGGAAGAATATCCAACACCGCCTGCTAACGTGTATAAAAATAAGGAAGATGCCAATTAAAAATGCTATGTCGGCTATATTAAATACCATCGAATCGCTATTAATGAAATCGATAACGTATCCCATCAATATACGATCTGTCAAATTACCTGCAATACCTCCTAGTATTAAACCCAGCCCAATACTTGGCATTTTTCTGCTTAATACAAAGTAATAATAGCAGAATATAATGGTAGCCAATAAAATTGAGTTGGCTATGACAATCCAAGCAAGGTGACCACCAGTATTATGAACCCGTATTAGCCATGCAATGCCTTCTTCAGGTATCGACTGACCTTTATACATATAAATTCTGACCCAGTGCTTGGAAGCCTGATCGAAAGCAATTACAGTAATTGCAGTAACATAAAATAGCATTTTCAAATAGCACCTTTTGTCGATTTAGTATAGGCGATTTGTCAACGACTAACAAAATAGCTAGCTACCATTTGACAACGCCACAATTCAGTAGTATTTTAGCTTCATAAGCCGCGTAAAGAAGCGTCAATCTTACTTATAATGGTTGTAATTAGGGGGAATTTGAGTCTGCTTACTGGCATTAAGCCCCTAAACCAGCTATATAACGGCGATTATTGATTAAGTGAAGGGTCGATGTTTATGATCAGTATTGAATGGCCATGCCTGAATCACCCAGATAATGAGGCACAATTATGGTGTGATAAATGCGGAACTAAGTTTTGCCATGAATGTCTGGTTGAAGCTAATCAGAAGTATTACTGCGGCGCTTGTATGCAGAAGAGAGAATCTGAAAAAACGGGTATTGAGCGTATGTGGGCTAAATTGAGGAAACCGCGGACGTGGGCATCCATTTTGGGAGGAGGCCTGTTCGGTTTTATCATTATTCAAGTTATGACTCTTATGATGTTAACGCGTATTCATGTTCAGTCCCTCGAAACCTTCATAGCCATAATAATCGGGGTAGCTTTAGCCTCCACGTTTCTTGGGGGCATCATTGCGGGGGTTATAGACAAAGAGGACGCTGTTGTCCGTGGTGTACAGGCTGCTATAATTATGCTGGCCATAAATGCAACGGTTAATTTGACATTGGGACTATATTCTGTCTATCCTGGTTTTTTCTCAATCTCGGTTATCATTGGCACAGGTATAATCTTCGTTATATTCATACCAATCTCTTTTGGCGCTATCGGTGGCAAATTGGGTGGTTTACTGCGGAGTAGGTGATGGCGCGCCTGCTCAAACACCGTTGTTTAAAAAAGAGGAAGTATTAGCCAAATAAAAACCTGCTAATTATTCAACGTAAAGCCGATACCATTCCATCGACAGCCCCGCCCTGTTTACTTATACTATACTTTGCATTAGGATCCCCTCACCAGGAAGAAATCTTCGGTTGACTGTAGGTGCTCCTCCATAAAGTCTTTAATCTTGGGGGATCCCTGTGGAGGCCACGAGAACTCAATCCAGTAGCGGTAACTAAGTGGTTGCCTAACAATTTCAACCACGCGGCCCGATAGGTTGCCATATGGCGTGTCCTGCGTGATAACCTTTATCAGTTGCTGGATCTCAAATTTTGGCCCTCCGGCCACTTTAACCCGTTTCACAATTACATCGGCATCTTTTTTTTCTTGCGCAACCTGAGGGAGTACTATTTTCCTTTTGGGTCTTCTTTTACGCTTATAGTCCAGATTGAGCACAATCCAGTCGCGGCTAATCTTTTTACCTTCTATTTGACCATTGGCAAGAAGATATCTAAGATGTTGCTCAGATATCTTTAGCTTTTCAGCCGCCTCTTTTACGCTATCCATAGCTTTATTATAAGCGTTCACGCTTACATTGTCAAATCTATTTTAGCCTTTGAATTTAACCAATTTTTTGCTAAATAATCCTATGATGATATAATGCTGTCACGATGGAGGAAAAGAATCATGAGTAATGAGCTAACAAACGCGGTGGCAAATTTAGAGGAAGCCGATGCCTTAAGAATAACGAGAGAAAAGCTGGATCAAGGCCAGAATCCTCTCTCTGTTTTAGAGGAGAGTAGAAGGGGAATGGAGATTGTTGGCGAAGGATTCAGTAGCGGAAAATATTTTCTCCCGGAGCTTGTCTATTCTGGCGAAATTCTAAATGAGATAGCTAAACTCGTCAAACCGATGATTAAACAGGATATACAAGCCAAGCACATTGGCAAAATCGTTATTGGTACAGTAGCCGGTGATATACATGATATAGGTAAAAACATCGTTATCTTTATGCTGGACGTTAGCGGTTTCGAGGTATACGATCTAGGAGTAGATGTGCCGCCTTGGAAATTTGTTGATAAAATTAAAGAAACCGGTGCATCTATCGTGGGGCTGGGAGGCCTTTTAACACTTGCCTTTGATGCGATGAAGCAAACAGTTGATGCGATTGCAGAGGCCGGGCTGCGGGATAAGGTTAAGATAGTAATTGGTGGTTGCCAGGTTGATGAGCAGGTACGAAAGTTTACCGGTGCCGATGCCTTTGGGCGAGATGCCATGACCGGAGTAACGATTGCCAAAGCATGGCTGGGAGGACAGTAGAAATGCGAATAAAAACCAACCAGCTGTATCAGGAGAGAGAAAAGAGGTTTGTGGACGCCATCGGGCTGAAAATACCGGATAGAGTCCCCATTGCCATATCCTTCGGCTACTTCCCGGCAAAGTACACTGGGATAACATGCCAGGACGCCTATTATGATGCCGGCAAATGGACCAGGGCGTATAAAAAAACGGTCTCAGATTTTAAGCCGGACGTAGTCTTTACAATACCACCTTCTTCAGGAACCGCTTTGGAATTTCTCGACCCAAAGCAGGTTAAGTGGCCTGGTCATGGTGTCTCCCCTGATCACTCCCATCAGGCCATTGAAGACGAGTTTATGAAAGCAGGCGAGTATGACTCTTTACTTGAGGATATTTCCAGCTTTAAGATAAGAGACTTTCTGCCGCGAATAAGCGGAGCAATGGAACCTTTTAAGGCGTTGCCACCGTTTTGGTCATTGGGGTTTGATTACAGGGCAGTAGCCGCTATAGCTGAGGCACTGGTAAAACCAGAGATAAGCGCAGCCCTTGAAGTACTACAAAAGGCCGGTCGCGAGCTCGCAAGGTGGCGTGCTGAAGCAGGCTCCCTTGTTGCGGAAATAGAGAAATTGGGCTTCCCCAGATTCAGCCATGCCAGCACAATCGTACCTTTTGATATGATTTCTGACAATCTGCGCGGCACCCGCGGAGCCATGCTAGATATGTACCGGCAACCTGATAAGCTACTTGAGGCGTGTGAAAAGTTATTGCCAGTGATGTTGCGGCGGGCAGTCTCGATGGCAAAAGGCAAAGGCAATTCCCGAGTATTTATCGCTCTTCACAAGGGGTCGGACGGCTTCATGTCGTTAAAACAGTTTGAAAAATTCTATTGGCCAACCTTCAAAAGTCTTGTATTATCCCTGATTGACGAGGGATTGACCCCCTGTATTTTCTTCGAAGGTGACTACACGTCACGGCTGGAATACCTTCTCGATCTGCCTAAAGGGAAGGTTCTGGGCCACTTCGATGCAACTGATATCTTCAAGGCCAAGGAAGTGCTCAAAGATCACATGTGTATCAGAGGTAATGTCCCTTCCTCGCTGTTGCAGGTAGGAACGCCACAGGAAGTGAAGAATCACTGCAAAGAACTCATCGACGTGGCTGCAAAAAACGGTGGTTTCATCATGTCACACAGAAGCGCAATAGACGAGGTGAAGCCTGAAAACCTTAAAGCAATGATTGATTTTACTAAGGAGTACGGGAAATATTGACGATATGCCGAAAATTAAAATAGCAAAATAATAACTTGACAAACTAATTAGACAATAAGGGATTGGGCAGACTCGTTAACTTGACGATTGAGATAATAGCGTGCTAAAATTACTAGCTTAATTCTATCAATTTCTTATGATTGCATACCAAATTTTTTACAACGTTAAACTCAGCTTGTCACAAAAGCGAAGGTGACGAGGTAGAGTTTTTTTTATTTTAGACACTTTACAGCACTTTATATATAAGTGGCTGGGGAAGGAGTTTACGATGGCAAGCGCAGTGGTCAAGTTATTCAGAATGCCAGATGAGGCCCAAAAAGCTTTGAGTGAGCTTAAAAAGAAAGGCTACAAGGCAGAAGATATCAGCGGTGCTTCGCCTGAAACACTCGCGGACACTTGGGGCCTGGATAATGAAACCATCAAGTATTATCAATTCGGCTTGGCGCTTGGTGGAATCCTTGCTGGTGTTCAAACTGATGAGACCAAAACGGCGGATGTCCGTAAGATTTTAAGAAGCGCGGAATCATCGCCAGAACGCGAACAAGCGGCTAGCAGCCCAGCGTTTAAGCAGGCAAACCGCATGTCGGCCACCAATCCCATAGATGCTCCGATGTCGGGTGATTTCCGCAAATACTAGAATAATATAGATTTTTGGTTTACTGGAGGAAAAAGGATGTCAAAATTTATCGCCACCCAGGCGATTAAAGGTGCCCATCAAACGGTTGATAAAGCCGAAAAAATGCTCAAAGAAGCAATTGCTAAACTTGGTCCCGATGTTCCTATTGAATTTAAGGATAGCAGAGGTGGGCCCACTGCTTTTTACGTACCAATTATATACGGTTACACAGGTATGATGGTCGAGAAACTGGGCGACCTGCAACAACCGCTTGACCTCGCAAAAAGCCTGCTGCCACCGGAACCTAGCCGCCATTTGTGGCTGCCCTATTTGGGCGAAACCCTGGACTCCGGCGTGGCGACATTATATGCTGAGGAGATTATCAAATCGGTGGAGTTTGCCAACAGCAAACAACCGGAGGTTAAAGATGATTTTACCTACAATGGTCCCATAGATGACTCTCAGATGCGCGCTTGGGGTATTCAGCTCGTCGACGGCCGTATGCCCGGGTTTGCCGCCATTTTGGGCTGCGCCAAGAGTAACGAGGTTGCGGTTCAAATCGTAAGGGAATGTCAGTCAAAAGGCCTGCTCGTCTTCTTGGCGGGCAACGTAAACGGCAGGTCAGTTATAGACCAGCTGCGAGAGGAAGGTGTTGAGCTAGGATACGACACCTTCACAGTTCCATTTGGATCAGATACTGAATCAATCGTATATGCGCTAGGATTCGCCACTAGAGCGGCCCTTAGCTTCGGTGGCGTTGAGGCAGGTGACTTTAGGCGCATACTACTATACAACAAATTCCGCTGTTACGCATTTGCCCTTGTTTTAGGAGAGATGGATCCTGTTGACTGGGCAACTGGCGCTGGCGCCATAACATTCGGCTTTCCGGCGATTTGCGACACACAGGTGCCAAATATTTTACCTACAGGTGTAACCAAGTACGAGCACGTCGTAAGCATGCCCTTCGATGATATTCCTGGCAAGGATGACCTTGAACGTGCTGAAAAGTTGGTGGAGAAGTGCATCGAGGTTCGCGGCATCAAAGTCAAGATAGCCAAAGTACCCATTCCCCTTGCCTTCGGACCCGCGTTTGAAGGCGAGGTTGTTCGCCGTGCGAATCTGCAGGCCGAATACGGGTCTAAAGCAGGCCCGGCGGTTGAGATGCTTGAGATGCATGACATCAATGATGTAGAGGATGGAAAATTTGAGGTTGTAGGCCCTGACCTTGATGAACTCAAAGAAGGTGACAAGACATATTTGGCCATCAAAGTCGATGTAGCTGGCAGAAAAATGCAAAAAGACTTCGAGCCGGTCCTGGAGCGCCAGATACACCACTTTGTTAATGGAGCAGAGGGCGTACAGCACCAAGGCCAGCGCGATATCACGTGGATCCGCATAAGCAAAGGCGCCTACGAGAAAGGATTCAGGCTTAAGCATCTGGGGGATATACTCCACGCCAACCTGCATAACCAGTTCGGTGCAATCGTAGATAAGGTTCAGGTAACCGTCTACTCAGATGAAAAGAAAGTTGCAGAATTTCTGGAGCATGCCAAGGAGGTCTACGTCGAGCGCGATAAGAGGCTGGCCGGTATCAATGATGACTCGGTAGATACGTTCTACAGCTGCGCATTATGTCAATCTTTTGCTCCTACTCATATTTGTGTGATAAATCCGGAGCGCACTGGATTATGCGGCGCATACAGCTGGCTTGACTGCCGGGCCGCTTATGAAATTAACCCAACGGGCCCCAATCAGCCCGTACCCAAAGGCAAGGTTATTAGCCAAGAAAGCGGTGAATGGGAGGGCGTTAACCAGTTCGTCCTGGAAAACTCTCAGAGAGCGATTGATCGTTTTACTCTTTACTCTGTCATGGACGCGCCTTGCACCACCTGCGGCTGTTGCGAATGCATCATGGTATTAATCCCAGAGGCGAACGGCTTTATGGTCGTGTCACGCGATGATCACAGTGAGACGCCGGCCGGACTCAAGTTCACTACCGCAATGAGCGATGTCGGTGGTGGAACGCAGACCCCTGGTATGATGGGCCACGGCAAGAGATACGTCACAAGCGACAAGTTTATCTCGGCCGAGGGTGGGCTGAAGCGCCTGGTATGGTTATCGAAGAATATCAAAGAAGAACTCGCTGGGGAACTCAAGGAAGCCGCCATAGCTGCTGGAGATCCCGATCTTATCGACAAGATAGCCGATGGCACTACAGCCACCACCTCGGATGAACTGTTGGCCTTCCTGGAAGAAAAGGGGCATCCAGCGCTCACCATGGATCCGATTATTTAGTTACAATACAATCGGTTTCCGTTGTTATAGTAAGCTTTTCAATGACGAAAGGAGATAAACCATGCCGCCTGTCGAGATTCCAACTGAGAAGTGGTCGGGGCAGGTTCACCAGGTCACCCTGGGTAGCAACGGTCGCAAGAGCGTGACCGTTGGTGGTGAAACCACGCTTCCCTACCTCCACTTTGATGGCTCAATCCCAAATAAAACCGCTGTGGCTGTTGAGATACAGGACATGGCCCCAGCCGACTGGTCGCCATCCCTGCTTTCCGCATGGGGCGATGCTGTAAACGACCCTGCAGCCTGGGCCAAGAAAGCGGTAGAATATGGTGCCGAGGTGTTATTGCTTAGCCTAAAAAGCGCCCATCCTGACGAGGGTAACACTGGTGTTGCCGAGGCGAAGGCCGTAACCGACAAGGTTCTTAGCGCAGTAGATATACCTCTAATCGTACTCGGTCCCGGCGTGGCAGACAAAGACAACGAGGTTCTACCGGCCGTGTCCGAGACGGCCCGTGGGCAGCGAATCGCTATCGGCAACTGCGAGGAGAAAAACTATCGTACCGTCGTTGCCGTATGTATAGCCGATGGACACGTGGCAATCCCCTGTTCGCCAGTTGATCTGAACCTAGCAAAACAGCTTAATATATTGCTTACCGATGCGGGGCTCCCGCTCGACGCCATTCTGATGGACCCCACTACAGGTGCGCTGGGCTACGGCTTAGAGTATACCTACTCCGTTATGGAGCGGCTGCGTCTGGCCGGACTGGGTGGCGATAAAATGACCTCTATGCCCTTTATCAATAACGTAGGCGAAGACGTGTGGAAACAAAAAGAGGCCAAAGTGGCCCAAGGGCTGCCCGAGTCGTGGGGCGATTTGAAACAGCGCGCTATTGTGTGGGAAGAAATTACAGCAACGACACTGCTGCAGGCAGGCTCTAACCTGCTAGTACTACGCCACCCCAGCTCTGTTGAAAAAGTAGCTGCAGCTATCGCCAAACTTATGGGCTAACTATTGCTTAGATATTAATCAAAAGGGAGAACACTATGGCTCTTACTGGTGTGCAGATATACAAATTCTTACCGAAAACTAACTGTAAGGAATGTGGATTCCCTACCTGCTTATCGTTTGCTATGAAGCTGGCACAAAGGTCAACGGAGCTGTCCGCATGCCCATATGTATCCGATGAGGCGAAACAGAATCTGGAGGCCGCATCCAAGCCTCCCATAAGGCTCATAACCGTCGGTACTGGCAAAAAAAAGATTGAGGTCGGCAACGAAGTAGTACTGTTTCGCCATGAGAAAACCTTCGTCCATCAAACAGGCATCGTTTATCGAATCAAGGATTCTGATGCTGATCCGGTTGCTAAGGCCAAGGAGGCAGCGTCTTACACCATAGAGCGCGTAGGCATTGATATGTCCATCGATGGAATCGCGGTTCAGAACGACTCGGGGGATGCGGCCAAATTTGCCAAGTGTGCAGCAGATATTAAGGCTGCAGTCGACGTAGCTTTGATCCTGATTTCCAGCGACACGGCGGCTTTGAAAGCAGCTCTCGAAGTAATCGGCGACGATAAGCCATTAATCTATGCAGCAACCGTCGACAACGCGGAAGCAATGATCGAACTGGCAAAGGAGTACTCATGTCCCCTAGCGATCTATGGAAATGGGCTAGAAGAGGTCGCGGGGCTCACTGAGCAAGCAACCAAGGCCGGACTGGAAGACCTAGTCATCGACCCTGCAACCAGGGGTTATTGTGATTCGCTGACTGCTCTTACACAATTACGAAGGCTGGCCATCAAGAAAAGTTTTTCATTACTCGGTTACCCTGTTATCACCTTCCCGGGCGAGGGAGCAGAAAGCGCGGATGATGAGGCGATGCTGGCTGGTATGCACATAGCCAAGTACTCTAGTATAATCGTGCTGGATAATTTCTTGCCGGCAATTGTTTATCCATTACTCACAACCCGACTCAATATATATACAGATCCACAGAAGCCCATCCAGATGGCCGCCGGTGTATATCCCCTAGGTGAACCCACACCGGACAGTTGCCTGTGCGTTACCACCAACTTCTCGCTTACCTATTTCTCAATTGCCGGTGAACTGGAAAGCAGCGGATTCCCATCATGGCTGCTGGTATGTGACACGGAAGGGTTATCGGTACTCACAGCTTGGGCAGCAGGTAAGTTCGAGGCGGAAAGAATCGCCAAAGCAATTAAAGACTTCAAGGTCGCCGATAGCATCAGTCACAAGAAAATCATTTTACCTGGTGGAGTATCCATACTTAAGGGTGAACTGGAAGACGAACTGCCTGATTGGGAAATACTGATCGGCCCACGTGAGGCCATGGCAATAGGCAGTTATCTAAAACAGAACTGGAGCTAATTTTGCTGGGAATATTCGGCTCGATTTCGTTCCTTATAGCGCTGGTTGTTGGATTATTAGCTTTTTCAGCTATACACTACGTGCCTATACTGGCTATAATATTAGGCGGATTTATTACCGCAAGAGTAGCCGGAGGTTTTTTGAGAGGAATAATTGCCGGGATGATTATAGGAGTAATCATGGCCGCTGTTGTACGCTTTCTCCCCACAATTGGAGATTGGGAGCCCGAAATCTTTGGGTGGGGAGCAGCAAAGGACGCTGAGGTATCCTGGGTAAAGAACATCTACTTTTCCTATGCGGTTCTCGGTGGAATCGGCGGCGTTTTTGCCGGCATTGGAAAGAGAATATGAGTACAACCATCGCTATTGCCGGTAAAGGTGGCACGGGTAAGACCTCTATATCAGCCCTGCTAGCAAATATACTATCTAAAAAGGGCATTGTTTTGGCCATAGACGGCGACCCCAGCTCAAACCTGAGCATTGCCCTCGGACTTCCTATGGAATGCACCGTAGGCCGCATTCGTGAAGATATGTCCGTTTCTATACAAAAGAGCACGTACGATAACAGTATATCCAAGCCTGATTACCTTCAACTGAAGGTAATGGAATGCTTGGTCGAGTCGGATAGGGTCGACTTATTGGCCATGGGGCGGCCAGAAGGTCCGGGATGCTACTGTGCCGCTAACAGCATGCTTCGTGTAGCTATAGACAAAATCGGTGAGAATTACGATTATGTCGTAATTGACTGTGAGGCCGGGATGGAACACATAAGCCGTCAGACCACGCGCGACATCGATGTTTTGATACTTGTTTCAGATTCGTCCGTAAAAGGGCTCATTACGGCTGCGCATATGAAGGACCTTATCTCAGAACTGCGCACCAATGTGGGTAAAATATGCCTCGTACTAAACCGTGTTAGGCCAGAGCTGCAACCGGAGGGCAAAGAGATAATCGACAAAGCGGGCCTTGAACTGATAGCAACTATCCCGGAAGATGAAAATATGGCTGAGGTAGAAGGCAAAGGCCTGCCGTTAAGCAACCTTCCTTCAAACTCCTCCCTATATCGAGGAGTTCAGCAGATAGCGCAACAACTTGAACTTGTATAGCATTTAGAAAGGGAACTGCAAGTTATGATTATTGTAGGTGAGTGTATTCATGTAATTGCTACCAGCATCAGAAAAGCCATCGAGAATAGAGATAAGGCTTTTATCCAGGATTTAACTACACGCCAAGCGGACAGTGGCGCCAACATAATAGACCTTAACATCGGCCCACAAAAGAAGTCTGGGGCAGAAGTAATGCCTTGGATGGTGGAGACAATACAGGAAGTAACAGACCTCCCCTTATCACTCGATACGACTAACGCTGTAGCTATAGAAGCGGGCCTTAAGGTCTGCAAAAACAAAGCGATAATCAACAGCACAGACGCAACTGAGGAACGTTTAACGGCGCTGATGCCTTTGGCGGCAAAATATAACTGCGATATCATCGCACTGAGTTTAGCAAAGGTGGGATTGCCAACCACAGCCGACGCCAGAATAGAGCTTGCCGCGGAGATACTAGCTGTTGCTGAGGCAGAGTGTGTTCCCAGCGATCACATCTGGCTGGACCCTCTGGTGCTTACCATTAACGGCAATCAGGATCAAACGCTGCAGACCATAGAGGCGGTGCGCTTTTTCAAACAAATATCCGACCCCGCCCCAATGACTACCTGCGGACTATCAAACGTGTCCAATTCCTGCCCAGAGGAACTGCGGTCCCTGCTCAACAGGGTGTTTATGGTTATGATGGCTGGTGCGGGTCTTGACTCATGCATAGCCGACCCACTGGACGACAAGCTTATGGAAACGGTCAAGATTTTAGCCGACAGAGACAAGTCCACCGCAAAAGGCAAATTATATTTGGATCTTCACGACTGCTATCAGTCGGGCGAAATGTATGACACCACTTCAGCGGAAATTGTTGGCCCTGAAATAAGCGATATTGTTAAAACGATAAAAGTAATGCAGAACGAAAATCTATATGCACACGGCTATCTTAAGCTGTAAACTACCTGCGTTTGAACTCTTTCTGTAGAAAGATAGCCAGTCACTCACATCTGAAGCTTTACTTGGCCATCACAGCGGGATTGCAAACTACGACTCAGTAAAACAACTTTTGTAATCACACCAAAGGAGTTGATTATGAGTAATGATTATAATGGGGGCCTGCTTGTAAACAACCAACAAATCGACCTCACCCCCTTCCCGTTGAAGTTTTTCACCAATGTAACGCTAGCAGCAGCCTTATCCCTAAAAGGGATCACGGATATTAAAACCCTGGATCTTTCTATAAATAAAAGTGATACCGAAATGGTAATAAACGGCGATAGAATTGCATTGACTCTGTTCGCCAGTGGTGTGATTGCCAACACTATCAAAGGCCTTGTCTCCACGTTCAGGGGAGTTGACATTATTGAAACGGTTCAAATTAAAATCAAAGCTAATAGATCTCTATAATGAACGATAACGAATATAACCAAACCTTAAAAGTAATCCGGACCGCTACGCGGATGGAGATCGATGGCAAGCAGTTTTACCTCAAAGCCAGCGCAGAGAGCACCAGTCAACTAGGCAAGAAGCTGCTTGCGTCCTTGGCAAAAGAAGAGGATTACCATAGACTGAAATTTGAGAAAATATATAACGATGTTAGCGTTAAAAAGGCATGGCCCGCAACCAGCGTCTATACCGATGGGGGCAGTGGCCTACGAACTGTTTTTGCGCGAGCACTTAATGAACCAGACAGCCCTAAGGGAATGCAATCCGAAATTGACGCCGTACAGACAGCAATTAGCATGGAGGCAAAAACCCTTGACTACTACAGGAAACACGGCGAAGCGGCCAAATATGACGCTGAAATAGGGTTCTATAAGGCACTAGCCGGCCAAGAAAGGGAGCATCAGCTTATTCTTTTGGATTATTACGAGTATCTCAAAAACCCGGCAGAATGGTATACCCATAAAGAACGCCTTTCCTTGGACGGTGGCTAAGCTGTACCTAATAGCCCTTTTCTGGCAAAACTTATCAATTATTCCTAAGGGCTACCTCAGCGAAATGCAGCACGATAGCATCGCGGTACTGTTGAAGTATCTGGATCATGCCCCTTCTATTATAATAGAGAAAGGCTTGGCTACTAAGCCTTTTGAATCTTCACTGCAGCGACCTTAAGCTCTGGTATTTTGGATACCGGATCGTACGCTGGGTTGGTAAGCACGTTAGCGCTGCTTTCGGCAAAGTGGAATGTCATAAATACCACACCAGCCGGTACCTCCTCTGTGACCTTAGCTTTGGCCTCTATCTTACCACGTCGTGAACTTACGCTTATCTTCTCGCCGGTAGCAATTCCCAGCGCGTCAGCATCGACCGGATTAATTTCCACCAGTTCCTCTGGATGCAGCTTGCTGAGCCCATCCACTTTGCGACTCATTGTGCCAGTATGGAAGTGATATCGGCTTCTGCCAGTGGTCATAAGCAGCGGATACTGCTTATCTACCTGCTCTGCTGGCGGCTTATACTCAAGCGGCACGAAGTTACCCTGTCCGCAACTGAACCGCTCTTTATGCAAATACTGCGTACCAGGATGGTCGGCACTCGGGCAGGGCCACTGCAAGCCATCCACATTGATCCTGTCGTAGGAAATACCTCCATATATAGGGGTAAGTTGTGCAATTTCCTGCATGATCGCTTCTGGGTCCGCAAAATCGAATCCCTTGGCGCCCATGCGTTTGGCTATTTCACAGGTTATCCGCCAATCAGCGCGCGAACCACCTATCGGATTAATTGCCTTGCGTACCCGCTGCACCCTGCGTTCGGTATTGGTAAAGCTTCCGTCCTTTTCAGCAAAGCTGGTACCCGGAAGAATCACATCTGCGTACTTAGCCGTCTCGGTAAGGAAAATATCTTGAACCACTAGGAATTCCAGCTTATCCAGCATCTTTTCTATATGCGCCGAATCTGGATCGCTTACAACCGGATTCTCACCCAGCAGGTACATCGCCTTCACCTTGCCATTATCAATAGCCTCGAACATCTCGGTAAGCGTCAAACCTGCCTTGTCACTAAGCTTGGCTTCCCATGCATTCTCGAACTTGGTCTTCATGGCGGGGTTAGTTACCACCTGATATCCAGGATATACATTAGGGAGAGCGGCCACATCGCAAGCACCTTGAACATTGTTCTGCCCCCTGAGCGGATTGACCCCACTGGCAGGTTTACCCACATTGCCTGTAAGCATAGCCAGATCTGCCACAGAAATAACGTTATCGGTACCATGCGTGTGCTGTGTTATGCCCATCCCGTACAGTATAGACGCAGGAGAATTGCTAGCAAAAATGGATGCTGCTTTGGCTATTTTATCAGCGCTAACGCCGGTAATAGCTTCGCCTTTATCAAGTGCAAACGCAGCCAGTGATTTCTTATAAACATCGTAATTTTTGCATCTGGACTCAACAAATTCCTTATCAATTAGGCCCTCGTCAATGATGGTCTTCATCATGCTGCCCAGCAACGCAACATCTGTTCCAGGCTTATGCATCAACCAAACATCGGCGTATTGGCACAGATCGATCTCACGCGGATTGGCTACAATCAGCTTTGCGCCCTTTCTCACCGCCTTCATAATCTCCAGCGCAATCACGGGATGGCTTACTGTAGTGTTGCTACCAATGACAAAGATACATCTAGCATCCTTTATCTCGTTAATGGAATTGGTCATGGCGCCACTGCCGAATGCAGTGAACAAACCGGTCACCGTAGGTGAATGGCAAAGTCGAGCGCAGTGATCAATATTGTTGGTGCCCATCACAACTCGGGTAAATTTCTGCATCAGGTAGTTTTCCTCATTAGTTGCCTTTGCCGATGAAACGCTGGCAAACTGGCCGCCATCATACTCAGAAAACTTCTTGGCGATTAAATCGAGTGCTTGATCCCATGTCGCCTCGGTAAACTTGCCGTTCTTTTTTATCAGCGGTGCAGTAAGGCGACCATCGTTATGAACATAGTCCATCCCGAATCTGCCCTTAACGCAAGCCTGACCCAGATTCGCCGGGCCGGCATTATCAGGAACCGACCGTATTATCTTGTTATTCTGGATTTCTAGGATTAACTGACAGCCAACACCACAGTAAGGGCATACGGTCACTACCTCGTCGTCAGGCAGGTGCCTCCAGCGGTTCTTGTCATCCAGTAATGCGCCAGTGGGACAAACGTCCACGCACGCGCCGCAAAACTGGCATCCCGCCTGCTCAAGGGTGCGGTCAAACGCCGTGCCCACCACGGTAGCGCTACCCCTGTTGATAAAAGATACGGCTCCAATACAGCGCAGTTCCTGGCATATCCTCACACAAAGACCGCAGGTGATGCACTTGTTGTAGTCCCGCTTAATGAAATTCTGTGTGTCTTTAACCTTGGGCTCAAGGTACTGGCGCGCACCATACCTGCTATCATCGGCCTTATACTCCGTGGAATATTCACGCAGCTTGCACTCGTATGCATCCTGGCAAGCACATTGTAAACAGCGCGCCGATTCCACCAGTGCTTGTTTTTCAGTAAGACCGAGCTCAATCTCATGGAAGTTTTTAGCACGCGCATCAGGCGCTAATGTTTTCTGCTTAACCCTGGCTTGAGTAGATATGTGATCGTATTCTGCATCACGTACCTCGTGCAGTTCACCCTTGGAACAACTGTAAGGTTTATCAATGGCCGCAACTGGCTGACCGCTCAGGTACATGTGTATATAGGTAGCCGCTCTCTTGCCCGAACCAATTGCCTCAACGGCAGTTGCCGGACCGGCTATGCAATCGCCACCTGAGAACTCACCCTCGATAGAGGTGAGCATCGTCTCCTCATTGATTATCGGATAGCCGCGGCGATCCAGCTCTATACCGTTGTTCTGGTCAAGTGCACTTTTGTCTATTGTCTGACCGATAGCAGCTATAATCGTATCAACGTTCATTTCATACGTCGAGCCCTCGATTGGAACAGGGCTTCTTCTGCCGGATTCATCGGGCTCGCCTAACTCCATTTTTATGCATTCCATGCGGTTCACACGGCCATCCGCTTGCCTGATACCAACCGGTGCCGTAAGGAAGAGAAACTTAACGCCCTCTTCCTCAGCCTGCTCCACCTCCTCTGTATTGGCCGGCATCTCGGCCCGTGAACGCCGGTAAACCACGAAGACTTCATCGGCCCCACATCTGAGGGCAGTGCGCGCGGCATCCATTGCGGTGTTGCCTCCACCAATAACCGCCACCACCTTACCCAGGCCTGTCTCATTGCCAATCACCACGTTACGCAAAAAATCTGTACCGGAAAAAACTCCCGGCGCATCTTCTCCATTAACTCTCATGCTCTGACTTAATTGTGCCCCGATGGCAACGAACACGGCATCATAACCATCTTTTTTAAGACTATCAACAGTGAAATCCACGCCAAGCCTTACACCCGTTTTGACTCGGCCACAAAGCTTGGTTATACCCTCAATCTCTTTATCCAGTGTTGCCTTGGGCAGGCGATATTCAGGAATGCCGTATCTGAGCATTCCGCCCAATTCTGGATATGCCTCATATATGTCCACCTGATGGCCGTTTTGGACCAGATAATACGCCGCCGATAGCCCAGCAGGTCCACTACCAATAACAGCGACCTTCTTGCCCGTCGACGGTTTTATATCAGGAGTATACGGATCACCGCTATTAATATCGTAATCGGCCACAAACCTTTTAAGCATGTTAATGCCGACGGGGCCCTCAAGCAGATTACGCCGGCATTTCTGCTCACAGAAGCGCGGACATACACGACCACATACCAATGGCAGTGGGTTGGTCTCTTTAATACGTATCAGTGATTCTATGTAGCGCCCATCCGCAATAAGCGCGTTCTGCCCCTGGATATCGATTCCTGCCGGGCAGGCCGTCTGGCACGGCGCCTCGCAGTCTCCGTAATGCTCCGATAGCAGCAGTTCCAATACCACGCGGCGGATATTATCTATCTCCTCAGTTCTGGTTTTTATCACCATACCGTCCATAGCCTCTGTAACGCATGCCGGCATCGGGCCACGCGCCTTTTCGACCTCAACCAGGCAGATCCTACAAGCCGCATAACGTTCCAGATCCTTATGATGGCACAACGTTGGTATTTCTATACCAACCTGACAAGCTATTTCCAGAATGGACAGCCCTTTTTCACATTCTCTTTCTTGTCCGTCAATATTTACTCTTATCGTTTCCACCTAAGCCTCCCCTACTGGAATAGGCTCATCCGGCACATCCATTTTTTCACCGGAGAGTTTAATTACTGCACTAAATTTGACAGGGCACTTCTCCAGACAAACACCACATCTAATACACCTATCTTGATCAACTACATGAATCATCTTTTTGCCGCCCTCAATTGCCTCAGAAGGGCAATTTCTGGCGCAGATCATACACGCCTTGCATTTATTAGGATCGATATAGAAAGAGATCAAATCCTTACACATCAATGCCGGGCACCGATGCTCATTAACATGCGCATCATACTCATCGCGGAAATTACGCAATGACGTAAGAACAGGATTGGGAGCCGTACCGCCCAAGGCGCAAAGTGAACCACGGCTGACCGCAGTACAAAGCTCCATCAGCCTGTCTATGTCTTGTGGCGCACCATTGCCAGCACACATCTTTTCCAGTATGCCCAGCATCTCCCTAGTACCTACACGGCATGGGACACATTTGCCACACGATTCCGACTGAGTAAAAGTTAAAAAGTACCTGGCCATATCTACGGCACAGGTATCCTCATCCATTACCACCATAGCGCCGGAGCCCATAATCGAACCCGCAGCAGCCAGGGACTCGTAATCCGCAGTCAAATAGTCTTGGTCGGCCGGAATAAAACCACCGGATGGGCCACCGGTCTGTACCGCCTTGAACTTCTTATTACCAATAACTCCGCCTCCTATATCGAACACAATCTCGCGCAAAGTGATGCCCATGGGTACCTCTATAAGGCCTGTGCAGTTTACTTTGCCAGCCAGAGCAAAAGTCTTGGTGCCCTTACTCTTTTCCGTGCCATAGGAGGCATACCACTTAGAACCTTTCTCCATTATAACGGGCACATTTGCCCATGTTTCCACGTTATTGATATTGGATGGGTAGCCCCACAGCCCGCTTTGAGCCGGGAACGGGGGGCGTGGGCGCGGCATACCACGATTACCCTCGATTGACATCATCAACGCCGTCTCCTCACCACAAACAAATGCTCCGGCGCCCTCCTTGATTTTCAAATGGAAGTTAAAACCGGAACCCATGATATTGTCTCCCAGCAGTCCATATCCCTCCATCTGCGTAATTGCCTGATTGAGCCTTTTTATAGCCTGAGGATACTCTGCTCTGCAGTAGATATAACCATCAGTAGCCCCCATAGCATAGGCACCTATGAGCATACCCTCCAGCACGGTATGCGGATCGCTCTCAAGAACAGAGCGATCCATAAATGCACCAGGGTCGCCCTCGTCGGCGTTGCAGATAATATATTTCTTATCGCCGGGATTTTGGCGGCACAGATTCCACTTCCATCCAGTGGGTGCGCCGGCACCGCCACGACCACGCAGGCCGGAATTACTGACCTCCTCAATAACCTCTTCCTGTGTCATCTTCAGCGCCTTATCAAGGCCAGTGTAACCGCCGCGCACAATGTACTGATTTATGTCCTCAGGATCGATAAAGCCACAGTTGCGGGTAGCAATACGCACCTGAGGCTTAAGTACAGGACTATCAAACAATTTAGGAACGCCATCTATCTTCTCATCGCCTATCGTGCCAAGAAGCGTATCACACTTGGGATCGTCCCCAATAATATAACTATCAATAATTTTAGACACCTTGTCAGCAGTTACATTACCATAGCTAACACGGGGCTTACCCGGCTTTACCACGTCCACCAGCGGCTCCAGATAGCAAAGCCCTATGCAGCCAACACGTGTAATGGCAGCTTTTATCTGTCGTCTTTCAAGCTCGTCTTTCAGCGAGCCTATTATCTCATCCGCACCAGCGGCGCGGCCACAGGTGCCGGCGCCAATATAAATCCTTATGGGCTCGGACTTAAGCCAAGCATTATATTCTTTTTCTGCATTGTCTTTTATCTGCCTAAAAGTAACAATTTTTGACATGACTAATCCTTATCCAAAATATTCTTTACCTTATCCGGCGTAACCTTCCCGTGAACACGTTCATTTGCCACTAACACCGGCGCCAGCGCACAAGAACCAAAGCATGCTATGGTTTCAAGGCTATACTCCATATCGGAAGTTGTTTCGCCCGGACCAATACCAAGAATTTTAGCTGCCTCGTCCAGAACTCTGGATACACCACGTACGTGACATGCCGTGCCGCGGCACACCCTGATCAGAGTCTTACCTACGGGCACAAATTTGAACTGAGCATAGAAAGTACTTACTCCATAAACCACGCTTTCTGACAGGCGCAGATACTTGGCTATTTGCGATATCGCCTCTTTGGACAAATAGCCGTATTCTGCCTGAACCGCTTGGAGGATGGGTATAATGTCACTTTTATCTACACTGAAACCAGCTAGAATAGCGTCTATCTTCTCGCCGATCTTTACGTCATTGGGCATTAATACTCCTCCTTATTACCAGCGCCAGGAAAACACTAAAATAATTTATGACGCAAACAGCGCCTCAACAAAGGCCTTAGCATCAAAAGGAGCCAGATCATCAAGCTCCTGGCCCGTTCCTAAATACAATATAGGTATTTTAAGCTCTTTGCAAATTGCTAGTACTATGCCACCTTTGGCAGTCCCTTCTAGTTTGGTTAGTATTATACCGCTAACACCCACCGCATCGGTAAAATGCTTGGCCTGCATCAACCCGTTCTGTCCAGTGGTGGCATCAAGGATCAATAGGGACTGTTGAACTTTGCCCCCTGCCTTAGCTATCACACGGTTTACTTTTTTAAGTTCCTCCATCAGGTTGGCCTTAGTGTGTAAACGCCCGGCGGTATCAATAATGAGAACATCGTAACCACGACTTACAGCCGCTTGCACCGCGTCGTAAACCACCGCACCCGGATCGGCTCCCGCTTGATGGCTCACCACATCAATTCCCAGCCGCTTGGCCCAAATTTTAAGCTGATCGATCGCCGCCGCCCTGAAGGTGTCCCCCGCGGCCAGAATAACACGTTTGCCCTGCCGTTGATAAATATGAGCCAGCTTGGCAATCGTAGTGGTTTTGCCAACGCCATTGGCCCCGACAATCAGGATTATGGCCAGCCCACCGCTGCTATTCAAATCAATTATGTTATTCGTAGCACCACTGCTTGATAATATTACTGCCATCTCGTCCTTCATAGCAGCGTATATCTGATCTCCAGCTTTCAGTTTTTCTTGGTCCGCCCTTATCCTCATGTGATCAATAAGCTCGCTGCTAGCACTTACTCCCACATCAGCAGAAATAAGTATCTGTTCCAAATCATCCCACAGCGCCTCATCAACCTTATGACCCGCAAAAAGTCTCTTTACCCTGCCAAACCAGGATTCCCGCGAGCGTTTCAGCGTCTTTGCCAAGTTAAACAGCGCCACCCCCCTTGCTCAAAGCCTCGAGCGCAACCCGAGCCGCATCCTTCTCCGCCTGCTGCTTACTTTTTCCGGAACCGACTCCAATGGCAATACCTGCCGCGGTTACCTGCACCCGAAACTCCCGAGCGTGATCGGGTCCAATCATCTCAATCACTCTATAGACCGGAGCGTGCTGCTGCCGTGCCTGCACAACCTCCTGAAGACGGGATTTGTAATCAATAATATCCAGCTGGTCAACCACCTGTTCTATCGCACCTTTAAGTAATTTCACTACCAAATTCCGAGCAGCATCATACCCGCTATCCAATAAAACAGCGCCTATCAAGGCCTCAAAAACGCAGGCCAAATTCCGTTCACGATTCCTACCGCCGCCTTGCTCCTCGCCCCGCCCCAAGTATAGATATTGGCCCAGATGCAATAAGTCAGCTATCCCAGACAGGGTTTTCCCGCACACAACAGCCGATCGCAGTTTTGTAAGTTCGCCCTCATGCCGCTCGGGGAAACGCCGGTATAACTCGTCAGCAATTACAAAACCGATTAAGGCGTCGCCCAAAAACTCCATGCGTTCGTTGGATTCTGTTTGGCCGGGGTTTTCGTTAAGATAAGAGCGATGAACTAGTGATTGCTCAAGTAAAGAGGAATCATTAAAAGTTAAACCAAGAGTGGTTAGCAGCGCAGCTAAATTGGTCATGATAAGTCCTGTTAATGATATAGGCAAAAGCAAGTGTTTGTCAATGAAAATCCTCGTTGACACCGCAAAGCATTACATGATAGCATCTTTGCCGTTGGATAAACGTTTTGGATAAATTACCTGATCTTGCCGAAGAGAGCTTGCTGCGAAGTAATGGCTATAGCCTCATTGCCGGAGTAGATGAGGTCGGGCGAGGACCTCTGGCAGGACCAATAATGGCCGCGGCTGTTATTCTTCCCCTTGACGACAGTTTTGACTGGATATATTTGGTCAACGACAGTAAGAAACTAACCGAAAAACGTCGAGAGCACCTTTATGACGAGATAATTTCTGATGCGGTGGCGGTTGGCATCGGCTCGGTAACTGCTGAAGGCATCGATACTTACGGAATCGCTAATGCAGCCCGCGTAGCCATGCAACTGGCCATAGCACAACTTGCAACACAGCCCGATTTCGTGCTTATCGACGCAGTAAAACTGCCGAAAGTCGATATTCCGCAAAAAAGTATAATTCGAGGCGACGGCAAGTGCATCTCTATAGCCGCTGCTTCTATCGTTGCTAAGGTAACGCGCGATCACTATATGATGGGCATTGATAATGTGTACGGCAGCTACGGATTTGCCCGCCACAAAGGCTACCCTACCAAACAGCATATAGCCAATCTTGCGCAATTCGGTATATGCCCCATACACCGCAAATCCTTTGGCCCCGTTAAAACGCTGTTAAGGGCACAAGATGGCCACAAAACGTAAGCGCAGTTGCGATACCGGGGAAAAAGCACATTTAAATACCTAACCGGGCGTTGATACGTAAACTTGAACTGAAAATATCGCTGTTGACGCGGATCGGCCATATTCGGAACATCACGGCTTGATTTATTTGTTTTTTTGTATATGTTACAATTAATATAATTTACGGTGATTTATCATGCCCATCTATGAGTTTATCTGTACGGACTGCAATAAAAAAATCGATATCTTACTCAGAAGCGTCGACTTTAAGGTTCCACCCGCCTGCCCACATTGCAGCAGCCGTAATGTAGAAAAAGTGTTATCCAGCTTTGCTTACCACCAGTCGGAACAGAAGCGCCGCGATGTATCCGGCGCGCCGCAGAAAAATGCTGCCAGTGGTATAAACGACCCACGCGATATTGGCAGATGGACCGAGGAAAAACTCAGTAATATGGGAATAGATATCAGGGAAGGCAAGCATAAGGACACGTTTGCTAACGTACGCAATATGATCGATAAGGCCAGAGACGGCGATACATCCTTTCTCGACAAAAAAGAAGGCTAGGAGACGCGATGCTGCGTATTTCAGATGCTAACTTCAACCGCTGCAGCGAGGGCCTCCGGGTTCTTGAGGAAGTTGCGCGATTCGTATTGAACCATTCAGATCTAACCGCGCGACTTAAACACATACGCCATCGGCTTGCAAACTGCCACTCAAAAATTGAACCTCAACTGCTCAGCTCACGGGATTCGGCAGCCGACGTAGGCGCTGAATCCAACGTCTCAAGCGAATACCTGCGCAGAGATGTAACAGCAATAGTTGTGGCCAACTCCAGGCGGGTGCAGGAGTCACTCAGGGTTATAGAGGAGTTTTCAAAGTTGCCACAGGTCACTTTTATTGATGCAAAAACTATTGAACAAATTCGCTTCGAGCTATACGAGCTTGAGCGCGTACTCACCTCACACATACTGCGAAAAGATAAAGTCGATAGAATAACCGGCGTTTATTTGATTATAGACAGCGACTTTCTAAAAGATCGTAGCGCGACAGACGTGGCGAGGCAGGCAATCGATGGCGGTGTCAACATCATCCAACTCAGAGATAAGAAAGGTGATAAAAGCGACATATTAAAAACGGCTATAGAGTTAAAGCAACTTTGCGCCAAATACAACGTCCTATTTATTATCAATGATCATGTCGATATAGCGCTGGCGGCGAATGCAGATGGTGTGCACCTCGGTCATACCGACTTGCCCGTAGCAGAGGCCAGAAAACTGCTGCCTATTGATAAAATAATCGGGCGTACCGCTAGTAATATAGACGAGGCGATGATGGCACAGCAGCAGGGTGCTGACTATATAGTAATCGGCTCAATATACCCAACGCAATCCAAGGAAAAAGTTCCGCTGGCCGGGCTGAAAACACTAGGCGCTGTTAATCAAAAAATCACTCAACCGGTAGTTGCTGCCGGCGGCATAAATTTGGATAATGTTAAGCAGGTGCAAAGTACGGGGGCTAACGCTGTTGCCGTTATAAGCGCCATTCTGAGTGGGAGCGATGTGAAGGCGGCAGCATCGGAACTTGTAAAACATTTTTAATATAAGCCAAGGAGATTTGCCATGTTTAAAAAATGCTTGCTATCGATTGTTATTATCGTTGCCGTCGCAATCGCTGCGACAGCCTGCAAACTACCAACCCGAGATGAAATGCGTCAACCCGATTACGGCTCTTCAACTGAAGCCGATATCGCACAGAACGTTATTGACGACATAGGAAGCCTCTACGATGACATCCGTGAAGGTGTCAAAACCGGGTCGGTGACACGCGCTTTTACTGAATCACAGCTCACAGCATTAATAGCTCAGAACATAGAAAAGGCAGCTGATGCGAACATTGGCAATGTGCTAATAAACATAGAGGATGACGTATTGCTGATGGCTGCTGACCTACCGTATAATGATGAAACAAAAGAAGTGGTGGCTGAATTCACCTTTGCGGCCAATGGCACTACAATGGCAATCGGTCTCGGCGATTTCACTTGGGGCGGCCTTCAGGCATCGATTATCCCCGCAGTCAAGTCACAGTTTGAGGAGCAGCTAAACAACGGGTTGCAAGCCGCTACTGGCGATTCCACTATCACGATGTCATCCATCCTGGTGCCAGAGGGCGCAACGGTCGACAGTATCGTACTTGTTCAAGGGCAAATGACTATTACCGGCACAGTTGACTGGGAAGTTCTATCTGAATAAATCCATAGCTTTATGATCTAATTGTTGAACCCTCTCAGGGCATCATATACCATTGCTTATTGGTATCAAGGTTAGGGGACGCGATGCTTAAATGGTTTATAATCTCTTTCGCTGTAATAATCGTTATTATTGCAGGTCTTATTGCAACGCTCTATTACCTTATATTCGTAAAAGATGTCGGTTACAGCAGTGCCTACACCTATGATTCAGATGAGCAGGCGGTGACAAGCGCAATATCCGATATGCTCGATGGCCTGCTAGGGATAGAATTGACACCGGCACAAGAAACAGAGCTGGAGGAACTCATCGGTGGTTATTCTGCCGGAACTAGTACACTTGATGATCTTCAGGCTTTTATACTCGACGAAGAAACCGGGGTAATGGCAACTAATTCAATAAGCCTTACTGGAGGACTTGCAGTTGAGGTTAATGAAGGACAGCTTACCGGGTTAATCAATCTTCTGGTGGGAAATATCGATACCATGCTGGATACCGGAATTGTTGGTTTATCTTCTGAAGATGGCGCCCTAATCTATACTATCGCAGGTATGGGTGATGTCAAATTAAGTGGTATTGGCGTTAATATCAACGAGAGCAGTATCGCCATAGTTTTTACGGTTACACTGCCTGAATTTATAGACATACCGGTTGTGGGACCTCTTTTTGGTGGCAAAACTATAAGTATCGGTCTCAATCCGACAATTGACGTGGCCGAAGACGGAACTGTTGCGATAGATTTAAACCTTGATGGCTTGAAAATCGGTGGAATTTCAGTAAACTGGCCCGGAATCTCCTACGGGATGGGGTATGTAAAGGATATTATAGTAGAAGGCCGGACGCTGGGGGAGATGCTGCAACAGTCTGTTAACGTCACCGATGCCCTGCAACAGGTGCTGCCGGTAGACCTCGGCCTTTCGCTTTCCGTTGCACAGGGCAAGATGTCATTTGTTGGCCCCCCCACAATTGCTTCAGGTCTGCGCGAGATAGATTATGGCACCCAAACGCAGGAGGAGGTAGCTGGTGCGGCAACAGAGGCAATTGATGACTTCATTACTGGGGCTACAGACACATTGGTGCTTGAGGAGGAGGAGATTACCGCGCTACTGGTCGAAAACATTGAAAACGTGCTTGCCGAAACTCCGGAAATCGACATCGAATTAACTGAATTTACGGTTAATGTTGATGAAGAAGGCTTATCATTGGCCACCACAGTTACCATACCAGAGATTACCGAATTGGAACTGCCAAGCGGCCTTGCCGGAAGTGAGATTGAAATAGGGCTGATAATTGCCGATAAGGTGGATGATGATGGTAATACGAGCTTAGTGGTTGTAGGGCTGGACCTCGGAGGTCTACCCGATGAGGTGCTTGAGGAATTTGGTTTGGACACTGAGGCCCTCAATGAACAACTCGCAGACGCCGGTTTTGACTTGGGAGACGCCCTTGGATTGCCTGAAGGCGCGCTTGAAGGTATTTCGCTAGGAGATGGTGATTTAACTCTTACTGCAAGTGATTAATTCTCGACTAAATATATATGCTTAATCAAGATTTAAACAATATCGGCGAAAAGATTAACGAAAGTCTATTAGCCAAACACCAGGCGCGCGAAAAAGCACTCCCCCTCTCGCGCAAAAGTATACGCTGCTGCGCCAACGCCATTCGGTCCATACACCGCGCAGAATATGATAACGCCGGAGACCTGCTTAACCAAAGTCATTGTTACCTGCAGGAACTGAGAACGGCGCTCGTTGACCACCCCGGCCTGATGCACGCTGGCTATGTAAACGATGCTCATAAGGAATACGCCGAGGGTAGAATTACACTGGCATTAGTTACCGATACTTCTATACCAGGGCCCGACGAGCTTGATATTGGGTACGCCGCATATTTGAATGGTATGGCCGAAGCTGCCAGTGAGATGCGCAGGCAATTACTGGACCGTATACGTGAGGGCAATTTCGAGTTAGCCGAAACTCAGCTTGCCTCCATGGATGAAATCTACAATCTGCTCATTACCATTGACTTCCCTGACGCATTGACGGGCGGGCTGAGAAGAACAACTGACCAACTCAGGGGTGTCCTTGAAAAAAGCCGTGGCGACTTGACTATGGCACTGGCACAAAGTAAACTAGAACGTAAGCTGGATAGCTTCAAAAAGCGGTTTTAACCCAGTCAAGGTGTTACTGCAAACAATGTTCGCTGTAATTTAAATAACGAATAATATTTGTTGACTCGCTTTAAAAAAGGGCGAGTTTAAATTTTGTTAGGGAGGATAATAGATTTGGAACTACCTATTTGGATAATGATTGTTATTGGCGTTTGCGGTATCGGATTTGCTTGCTATCTGGTTCGCTACGTCATGGGTTGCGACCAAGGGTCAGAGGTTATCCGCGATATATCGGCAGCAATCAAGGAAGGTGCCAATGCCTTTCTTAAAAGACAATACATGCTGCTGGCCATATTCGTTGCAGTTGTAACCGTGGTTCTTGCGGTCATACCTGCTCTGGGATATAAGGTTGCGATAACGTTTGTTTCCGGCGCAATCTGTTCTGGCCTTGCCGGATTCATTGGTATGAGTATGGCCGTCAGGTCAAACTCCAGAACAGCCGCAGCGGCTCAAAAGAGCCTTAATGCGGGGCTTACAGTTTCGTTCCGCGGTGGCGCCATAATGGGCATATGCGTTGTAAGCATAGGCCTGATCGGCGTTAGCATACTTTATACTGTATTTAACTCAGACGCTAACTTTTACAGTATCCTTGCCGGATTCGGTTTCGGCGCATCATCAGTGGCTATTTTTGCCAGGGTTGGTGGCGGAATCTTCACCAAAGCCGCCGATACAGGTGCAGACCTGGTTGGTAAGGTAGAACAGGGTATCCCCGAAGATGATCCCAGAAACGCCGCTGTTATAGCCGACCTGGTCGGTGACAATGTGGGCGACGTGGCCGGCATGGGCGCTGACCTGTTCGAATCCTATGTGGATGCAATCATAGCTACCATAGCTCTATCGGGCATCTATGTAGCATTAGCAAACGTATCACTAACCCTACAGGAAGCCTGGTGGCTACCAATGGTCATAGCCGGTGGAGGAATAGTTGCCTCCATCATCGGTGTATTCTTCGTCAAGGTTGGCGAAAAACTGGAAATGGAAGCACTGCTTGGGGCGTTAAGACGCGGTATATTAGTGGCTTCCGGACTTGTTCTGGTATTCACCGCTATAATCGTGTGGCAGCTTGATGCCAACTGGGGAATTTTAGGAGCTGTGGCAGCAGGACTTATAGCTGGGGTTCTCATTGGTGAGAGCACCAATTATTTCACCTCGTACACCTTCGGTCCCACCAAGAGGGTAGCCGAGGCATCCAAAATGGGAGCTGGTACAAACATTATAAGTGGTTTTGCCAACGGTCTTATGAGCACCGGACTACCCGTCATATTGGTAGTTATTGCCATACTTGTAGCAAACTACTTCGCCGGTGTATACGGTATAGCCATTGCCGGTGTGGGCATGCTTGCCACGCTGGGTGTATCACTTGCCACTGATGCCTACGGACCGGTTGCAGATAACGCCGGTGGCATCGCAGAGATGGCCGGTTTGCCGGAAGAGGTCAGAGAGCGCACCGACGCGCTTGATTCCCTGGGTAACACCACCGCCGCAACAGGCAAGGGTTTCGCCATTGGAGCAGCCGGACTTACCGCGCTTGCACTGATGCTCTCCTACTCAAATGCAGTTGGTATAACGACTATAGACTTATTGGATTACAGGGTAATGGTTGGACTACTGCTAGGTGTTATGATTCCCGCAGTATTTTGTGCCCTTACCATGAACGCAGTTGGTAAAGCCGCAATGATTATTATCGACGAGGTCAGGCGCCAGTTCAAAGAGATCGCCGGTATCATGACAGGTGAGGCCAAACCTGATTATGCAAAATGCGTGGACATCTGCACCACCTCCTCACTCAAGCAAATGGTATTACCAGGATTAATGACCATAATTGCACCAATAGCTGTAGGTTTCATATTAGGACCTCTGGCACTGGGTGGCTTTCTTATCGGCGCAACTGCCTGTGGGTTCATCCTTGCGGTAACAATGGCAAATGCCGGTGGCTCATGGGATAACGCCAAGAAGTTTATCGAAACCGGCCAATACGGTGGAAAAGGTTCAGATGCGCATAAGGCGGCGGTGGTTGGCGATACAGTGGGTGACCCAATGAAGGATACTTCCGGGCCATCGTTAAACATCATGATAAAGCTTATGTCGATAATAGCGCTCGTGTTCGCACCGGTATTTGTTAACACAACAGGCTGGATCGGCTAATAAGTGCGCAGAAACGGATTATATTTGCGCTCATAACCAATTGTAGTTTGTGGCCCATGCCCTGACAGGACAATAGTCTCGTCAGGCAGGGCCATTAACTTATCATTAATGCTTGACATTAGATCCTCATGCACCGAATCAGCAAAATCACTACGGCCTATGCCTAAATTAAACAGGGTATCGCCAGAAAAAACAACGCCCTGACCATATATTGAAATACTATCCGGAGAGTGCCCCGGCGTATGAATCACCTTGAACTTCAAATCCCCAATTTCGATGATGTCTCCGTCTTCGAGAACGCGATCGGGCTCGGGAGGCATTTTAAAGGCAGGACCCATTATACTAGCGAAGCGCTCGGTCAGCTCCGGATCCCTCGAAGCCCCATGGCTAAGAAACTGCCCTCCCGTAATATCTCTTACGTCGCTTATAGCTCCTATATGATCAACGTGGTTATGAGTAGTTACAATGGTGGCGATTTTCAGACCCTGCTTTTTGGCAGTATCAATCACTTTTTCAGCCTCGGCACATGGATCTATAACCATCGCCTCCTTGGTAGCTTCCGACCCGACGATGAAGCAGTTTGCCATAAAAGGCCCTAGCGCCAATGACTCAATTATCATTCTAATATACCCTTACCTGTATCTGATATTTTTTTGACTGCTCTCTATTCTACCATCAGCATCCAGTCTCCACAAGCAAATAATGCGATCCCCAGCTTTACACCCTAAGATAAAACTGTTAATCTTTTATAGGTATTTTTATTCATCTTCGGAAGCTGATTAGATCTGATTAAGGAGAATTGTTGGTGGCAGAACCTGGCAGAGTGGATATGGATAAAATTGCGTCACTGGTAAAACGGCGCGGTTTTTTGTTTCAATCCAGCGAAATATACGGCGGGCTTGCCTCCTGCTGGGACTATGGTCCGCTTGGAGTAGAGCTTAAGAATAATATTAAACGCGAGTGGTGGAAAACCAACGTACAACAGCGGGAAGACATTGTTGGGCTGGATGCCAGTATTCTCATGCACCCAGACGTCTGGGCGGCAAGCGGCCACGTCAGCGGTTTTGTAGATCCGATGGTTGACTGCAAATCCTGTAAAAAAAGGTGGGGGGCTGATCACTTGGCGGACGGTAAATGTCCCGAGTGTGGCGGAGACGTAACCGAGCCGCGCCTGTTTAACCTTATGCTTAAAACATTCCTCGGTCCGGTTGAGGACCATGCCCACCAAGTATATATGCGACCTGAAACTGCGCAGGGCATCTTCGTCAATTTTGCCAATGTGCTTAATGTAAGCCGCAGGAAGCTTCCCTTTGGCATCGCCCAGATAGGCAAGGCGTTCCGGAACGAGATAACGCCCGGCAATTTGACATTCAGAACCCGTGAATTCGAGATGATGGAAATAGAATACTTCGTACGCCCCGGTACTGATGAGGAATCGCACCAGCAGTGGCTAAATGAGCGACTCAACTGGTACGTCGAATTCGGCATAGACAGAGACCACGTACGCCTGCGCCGGCACGGTGATGATGAGCTGGCCCACTATGCGCAGGGGTGTTGCGATGTGGAATACCTGTTCCCCATGGGATGGATGGAACTGGAGGGCATCGCCAACCGCACCAACTTCGATCTCAAAAGGCACGCAGAAGAATCGGGTAAAGACTTAAATTATTACGACGAAGAAACAGGAGAACACTTAACCCCTTACGTTATCGAGCCCTCGGCGGGCGTTGACAGGTCAGCGCTGGCGTTTTTGACAGATGCCTACCATGAAGAGCTTGATGAAAAAGGCGACCTTAGAGTAGTTCTTAAGCTTCACCCTAAGCTGGCGCCCATCAAAGTTGCCATTCTGCCGTTAAGCAAAAAAGGAACCCTGACACCGCTGGCTAAAGAAATATACGGCACCCTGCGCCAGCATTTCATGACCCAGTATGACGATACCCAGAGCATAGGTAAACGCTACCGCCGTCAGGATGAGATAGGTACTCCATTTGGTGTGGTCATTGACTTCCAGTCGCTTGAGGATAATCAGATCACTATACGGGATCGGGATAGTATGAAACAGATACGTATACCGATTACGGAACTTGTGTCGACGCTAAAGGCCAAACTGGATGGCGAGCCACTTGATATATTGCCGCAAGGTGGCAGCTATTGGCTGGGATTTGATTAAGAGGAACCAGACAAGAAATAAGTAGAAGTTGTTTCTACAGCAAATACCTATCCATAATAATCACATGTTTACGGGCAGAATTGCGCAGCCACCCCAGCCCTGTCGCGATCCTTAAAAAAAATACCTTAGCTCGCTACTCATTCAATACATTCATTGCAATATAAGTTAAAAGTTGGCCACTTCCACCGTTGATCCCTCATCTGTCTTTGTTACCTGAATACGCGTTTCAAAAGCGTCCTTCATCTCCTCGATGTGGGTAATAACAATTATCTTTTCAAAATCGTCCTGGATAGAATTAATAGCCTCAACGATTTTCTCTTTTCCGGCGTTGTCCTGCGTGCCAAACCCCTCATCAATAATCAAAGTCGACAGCGGCGTACCGTGACGCCGAGCCAGCAGCTTCGACAAGGCAATGCGCAGCGCAAAGTTTATACGAAAGGCCTCTCCCCCGCTGTACATCTCGTAGTTGCGCGTACCCAGTTCATCTGAAATCATTATGTCAAGTGTTTCTACTACCTCGTCCCCTTTTTTCTTAGCACGTTGGCTTTCAAGCCTTATATTCATTCGGTTATCAGTCATGCGCCCCAGCAACTCGTGAGTTTCCTGCTCAATTTCGGGTAGCGCCGACTCAATGATCAGCGCCTGTATACCCTTCCTTCCAAATGCCGCCGCCAGCTCATCGTAAACGTCTTTATTCTCAGAGGCTTGACGCCAGCTATCACTTTTTTTTCTCCTGAGCACTTTCTTCTTATCTAAACTTCGCAGCCTCTCCTGATTTACAGCAAGATCACGATCCAACTTTTCTTTCTCGGTTTTAGATTCCTTTAAAAGCTTCTCCGCGTTGCTTAGGTCTTGGACTATCTGCGGCAACTCAGTCAACTCATCCGACAACTCTTGCTTCCTCTTCATATCTTTGTCTAAATTCGCACGCAACTTTACTATCAATTCTCTGATACCAGCCAGCTTCTTATTCACTTTCGGACGCTTCTCTTCAGCTTCGGCTTTCTCTCTACGGAGATCACTCCGCCTTTGTTCAAATGAGGATCGCTCCCTGCGAAATTGCGATTCCTTTTCACCTACCTCCCTAGTCAAATCATCTCGCTCAGATTCCGCCTGCCTAATTGAGCCCTCGTTATTACGGAACTGATCACCTTTATCCTTACCTTCAGACTTATATTTGTCTACAATATTGCCATGCCCCTCAGCGCCCAGTGTGCTCCCACAGAGAGGGCAATTAGCTCCATCGGTATTAAGTATCTTTATTTTAGATTTAAGCTCCCCCATCTCCTCACGCAATCGTACATTATCCGACTTTAACTGATTGACCAAGTCTAACAGTTCCTGCTGCCTTTCCTTTTTTGGTGTCAGGCCACTTTCCGACTCACTTAACTTGGACAGGTCGGAGTTTATCGAATCAGACCGGGCTTGATATTCTGATAGCACCTTCTCATATCCTGCTACTTCCTGCCGGTTATCTTTGACCTGGCTTTCTCCATCGCGCAGTTGATCTTCTGCCAGCTTAAGCCTTCTCTTTATATCATCAAGCTCCCTTTGGCTTCCCTCGGTCTCTTTTCGCCGGTCTCGCAGTATGTTAAATTCGGCATCTTTGCTGGTCACCGCAGCGTTAACAGATACAAGTGTTTCACTGATCTGGTCAACTGCATGCTGACAAGAATCCCTCCCTTTTAGCTCCCGATCGATCTCCTCCATAGCGGCTTGCAGTGTACTTAAAGTGTTTTTCAACTCAAGCGCTTTTTGCCTAGCACGGCGTTCAAGCTCGTCGTAGAAAGAAAGTCCCAGTATTTCAGAAAGTACCTTTTTGCGTTCAGACGGACCCTTAACCGTAAACTCATCGGCGCGGCCCTGTACAAGATAGGCGCTATTTATAAATGTCGTATAATCCATCTGCAGAATCTCGATAATTTTGCGCTCTGTTTCCTTGATCGAGTTTTCTGTTATCGAGCGGTACTCATCACCGGATTTCTGCTGTAGCTCCAGAATCGACTTTACGGTGGCTCCCGTTTTTGACCTTGAGCGCTTACGTATAACGCGATACTTATCGGAACCAGCGCAGAAATCGTACTCAACCTCCATCCACGTTTGGCCAATGTGTATCAGATCGTCGTCGCTTTTGGCACGCGCCTGGCCCCACAGCGCCCAGGTAATAGCATCCAATAGTGTCGACTTGCCAGCGCCATTATCGCCACTCAAAGAGGCCACGTGTATCCCACTAAAATCCACCGGGGGCACATTGTCCCGATAGCACATGAAATTTCGCAGTGTAAGTTTAGCCGGTACCATAAATAGATCTCCTATAGCTCAAAACCTTCAATAAGCTGCTTCCCGTACTCAAGTATTTTTTTGCTTTTAGCAGGTGAAGTGTTTTTCGATTTAAGATACATCTCAAGCGCCTCTATCCGCGACAGGCCCTCTGGTCTCTCGTTACCTATTCTGGAGCGCCGTTCCTTCGGCACATCCATTTCAATCGAGCCAACATAGTGTGCATCAGACAACGCCCTGCGTATCTCGGCATGATCTATCTTCGGTTCGTTATCTTCATCAACCTTGATTTTTAAACGGACGACAGCATCGGCGATATCTTTTTTGGCTATAGTATCCAGAACAGTAAGCGTGGGGTTATCCGAATTAGCGTTAATTTCTATTGTCAAGAAGCGCCGCGCCGAAACGGGATGAAAATCATAGGACAACACGCGCCCCCCTACTAATTTTGACGTATCCAACTCGACAGCGTAGAAGCCCTTTTCATCACCCTCATCGCCAAAGTCTACGCGCTCTAGGCTGCCCGCATAAACCACGGGTGGGTTCTCCGACAATATTTGCCGCCGGTGGATGTGGCCCAGTGCCACATAATCGAACTCCGGTCGCGACAGACTACCGTGCAGCATGACATAGTCCTGGCCCACCAACATGGTCCGCTCCGAACCGACCCTGGCCGTAGAAATAGTAACATGACCGGCCAAAATGGCCGGAATCGAGCTATCGAGCGAGTCGATTTCTCGAGCAAGTATATTGCCTAATTTCTGTTGCAGTTTCTCGTTTATCTGCTCGGCGGTAAGGTTCTTGAATTCGTTCTTAGAAAGCAATGCGCTACGGTGTATCCACGGCAGCGCCACAACTTGGACTTGACCCGACTTGGTATCAATGAGGTGCGTGCCAGGTTTGTCACCAACATAGGTATTCAGCACTGCCAAGGTATCAAAGATTTCCACACTGTTGGCTCGGCCGATTGCGCTCGGTAAATCGTGGTTGCCCGCAAGAAGAAAAACGGCAATCCCATTTGACGCTAAACAGCCCATGCGCTTTGCAAACTCGCGCTGATGTGTCTGTGACGGGTCGCGCCTGCGGTAAGCGTCGCCGCAAAAAACAACCATGTCGACCGACTCACTTAGGGCATAATCAACAAGCTCATCTAAAACCTTTAAGAAGTCGCTCAGCCGTGTGGAGAGTCCGGTATCGGGATCGATGCGGCCGTATCTTTCCACACCAATGTGAAGGTCAGCAAAATGTAAAATCTTCATAATCGATTTAAAGTGCGCCCAGCGCCGCTTCAAACATTACGTCGATAGGCGCATCTTTACCTGTCCAAAGTTCAAAGGCCGCTGCCCCCTGATAAACCAGCATCGCCAGCCCCTCAAGGGTTAAGGCACCGGCTTTTTCTGCATTAATTAAAAGCTGGGTTTTAAGCGGATTATATACAACATCATAAACCAAAATACCGGAGGGAATATCCTGGGCATCAACCAACGATTTACCCTCAAGCTGCGTTCCCTTCATCCCGAATGGAGAACAATTAACCAACAGGTCGCAATCGGATAATACTGAGGCCACATCCGCTGATTTACATATAAACACGTCTCCGCCCACGCCTCGCAAAGCTTCGGCCAGTTTCTCGGCCTGATCCTCGATATCATACGCTAATACCAGCAAACCAGCCCCGGCATTAATCAGCGCAAATGCGGCGGCCCTTGCCACACCACCTGATCCCAGTATGACGACTTTCTTACCGAAAACAGGATAATCTCGATACTTGTACATCGCCTTAAGAAAGCCATCAGCATCCGTATTGTACCCGACAAGCCTGCCACCGTGATTTACTATCGTATTGCATGCGCCTATTCTGCGGCACAACGTATCGCACTCATCGACCATCGGCATAACATTTTCTTTATACGGGACAGTAACGTTACATCCTAAAGCGTCAGCCAGACGCAGACCGTCTAAGACTTCTTTTATATTATTCGGCTCAGTGTCCCAGAGTTGATAGCGGGCATTGATGCTCAGATGGTCGAAAGCCGCTTGCTGAAACACCGGCGATATGGAATGCCCCAGCGGATGCCCTATAAGTCCTACCCTTTTTGACATACTATCTCCATAAACAAAAACGCCCTCTAATTAAGGACAAATATAATTAGTTGATTTTGACTAACCTTCTATTCATTTCTTTTTGCTGTCCAAATATCCCTGCAATATTATGGCTGCCGCAATCGCATCCCTCAGCTGTTTCTTTTTATGTTTCTTGGTGCCAGTCGCCATCATGGCACGATCAGCTTGAACCGATGATAGGCGCTCATCCCAGGTATCAATCGGGATCTTTAAAGTACAATTAAGCCGACCAATGAAATGCTGAACAACCTCGGCCTGCTTTCCCAGGGTACCGTTCATCGAAATCGGCAATCCTACAACAATATATCGAACCTGAAATTGGTCGCAAAGCCCTGAGATATTTGCAATGGCTTGTTCAGTATCAACCGCATCAATCACAGTTAACGGGGTTGCCAGTATGCCTTCGGCATCACCAAGCGCAACTCCAATCCGTTTTTGCCCAAGATCCAACCCAAGAGTGCGCATTCTACCCTCTTTTGACCAAACTAGGCACCAATCGAAGTGCCTCTTCAAGTTTCGATCCGTCTTTGCCTCCGGCCTGACCAATGTCGGCACGGCCTCCACCGCTGCCTCCAGCCAGTTGAGCAACGTTTTTAACAATATTCCCGGCGTGAAGACCTCTCTTTACCAGATCTGCTGTAACCATGGCAATGAAGAAAGGTTTTTCATGGAGCAAGGCGCCTAAAACAACTACCGCGCTGCCCATACGCTTTTTGAGCATATCACCAATCTGCCGCAAGGAATCCACATCTGATGCCGATACAGTTGTTGCAAGCACCGAAATTCCATCCACAGTAACAACTTTATCCAGAAGATCAATCGATCCTTTCCGATATTGTTCACGCTCATTCTGATTAAATCGCTTCTTTGTAGCCGCCAGTTCGTTAAGCGTGAACTGCAGCTTGGTGTCGAGTTCATCCGGCGGAGATCCCAAGCGTTGCGACAACGCATCAACCAACGCCATCCTACTCTCAACAAGCGCCTCGGCACCGCGACCAGTCAGCGCCTCAATACGCCGTATTCCAGCGCCCACACTGCTTTCGCTAGTGATCAAAAACGTACCTATTTGACCAGTCTTTTCCAGATGAGTGCCCCCGCATAGTTCAATACTTACCGCCGGTTCTCCCACCTTGATCACCCTCACCTTATCGTCGTACTTTTCTCCGAATAGCGCCACGGCACCCTCGGTCTTGGCCTGTTCAATCGACATATCATCACAAGCAATGACATCCAGATCTTGACGAACCTTGTCGTTGACATAGCGCTGTATCTTAAGCAGTTCGCCGCCGGTAACGGCCGAATTATGCGAGAAATCAAACCTGAGGCGATTATTATCGACTAGTGATCCCATCTGGTTAACATGGCCACCCAGTATATTTCTCAAGGAAGCTTGCAGTAGGTGTGTGGCAGTGTGGTTACGGGCGACATCTAACCTGTGTTCCACATTAACCTCAGCCGAAACAGCGTGACCCACCGAAACAGTGCCCTCCATAACCTTGCCAAAGTGTACGATGTGATCAGTCTTTGCCCACGCAGCATCGTCGATTACTACCTTGCCCTCTTTACCCACGAGGATACCGATATCGGCAACCTGCCCACCTTTCTCGGCATAGAAAGGTGTTTTGTCGAGTACCATTTTTACCTGCTCCTCACTCGATGCAGTGTCCTGAGTGCGGCCATTCGCCGCTATACTTAGAATGTGAACATCGCAGTTCAGTGAGTCATATCCGATGAATTCTGTCTTAACCAAGGATGAATAATCCGCTACCAAGGTTACCTCTTTTGACTTTTGAGCCGCGCGTGCTCTCTGGCGCTGCTTATCCATTTCTTTCTCAAATCCTCCTATATCAACCGACAACCCATTGTCTGAGGCCACTTCGGCGGTAAGTTCTTTGGGAAAGCCGAAGGTGTCATACAGTTTAAAAACCTCTTTACCGGTAATTATCTTATCTTTCTTTTCACCTGCTTTTTCAATAATTCCGTGCAGCAGATTAAGGCCAGTATTAAGGGCCTGGCTAAACTTTTCCTCCTCGGAATCGATGAGATTCAATATGTAATATCTGTTTTCAACCAGATTAGAGTAAACATTACCCATATTCTCAATAGCCGCATCGGCTATTTCAGAGATGAAACTGCCCTTTAATCCCAAGGTTTTGCCAAACAGTGCGGCACGGCGCAGAACACGTCTTAAAACGTACCCACGTCCGTCGTTTGCCGGCAGCACGCCGTCGCCGATAAGAAATACAACTGAGCGGCTATGCTCAGCAACAACCCTCATAGCACGATCGGCCTTCTCATCTTTGCCAAAAAGATGTCCTGATAGCTCGGATACCTTGGCGATTAACGGCACAAATACATCAGTATCATAAACAGTGCGCTTGCCCTGCAGCACAACCGCCATGCGTTCAAGCCCCATACCCGTATCGATGTTTGGTTTAGGCAATGGAGAGCGGTTACCTTTAACGTCTTGGTTGTACTGCATAAAAACCAGGTTCCAAATCTCTAAATACCTATCACAATCGCACCCCGGAGCACAATCCGGTTTACCGCAACCCGCCTCCTTGCCAAAATCGTAGTATATCTCGCTGCAGGGACCGCATGGGCCGCTGTTTCCTGCCGGTCCCCAGTAATTGTCCTTTTCACCATGACGCGATATTTTATCAGCGGGCACACCAATTTTGCGCCAGTATCTAAAAGCCTCGTCGTCTTCAAGAAAGATGGTTACCCACAGGTTCTTCTCAGGCAACCCCAGGCGCTTGGTAACAAACTCCCAAGCGTATCCAATGGCTCCCTCCTTAAAATAATCACCAACGCTGAAGTTGCCCAGCATTTCAAAAAAAGTAAGGTGACTAACGTCTCCCACAGATTCGATATCTGTGGTCCTGAAACACTTCTGGCAGGTAGTAAGGCATGTTGCTGGGGGAGGCGCCTCTCCCATAAAATACGGTTTAAACTGAACCATACCCGCAGCGGTTAACAATAAAGTTGGATCGCCATGTGGTATCAGTGAGGAGCTGGAAATCAGTTTATGGCCTTTTTCTACAAAATAATCTAAAAATGCTCTTCTAATCTGGTTACTTAGCAATCGTTTCCCCCGGATAAACAATGGAGTTATTCATCAATAATTCATATATAAATTCGATTTTAGACTAAGCCTTAAGTGCTGTCAATCGCAGTATTAAGCGGACTAAAATTAAAAAAATTGTAGCATCGCAAACCCGAATAAAACAATATTGAGGCAATAATGGGGAAGTCCTGCAAATGGTAAGCGCTATAATGTACAAGCACGGCAACGCCTATTGGCAACCAATCAAGCCCCTCTATGAAAACAACTGCCCGTAAACCATCTCCTCTCAGCCAGCTGTTATATCAACAAGTCGTCCCAAAAGCCGCTCAACTTGCTCTACTCCCCGTACCATAAAATCGGCCTTATCATACAGCAGAGACGGAGCCTCATCGCTACCAACGCCTACTGCAATCCCCTTTATCTCGGCATTATGAATTGCCTCAAAGGCATCAACATCACTGACATCGTCTCCAATGTAAATAATACCGGCAAGGTCATATTTGGCGATAAGTGAGGCCAATGCCGAGCCTTTATTAACCTCTAGGTTAGGACGCAGCTCCACCACCATTCTGCCTTCTGTTATGCGCAGCTCCCCTGCTTGCGGTAACGACCTGACCGCAGTCAGTATTCTCTCCCTTACAGTTTCGATATTCCGGCAATTACGATAATGTAGGGATGCTGTAAGCCCCTTATTTTCAAAAAACAAACCATCGATACCAAGCCTATCTTTTAAGCCGTTCACAGCCGAGGCGATTATGTCGATATAGCGCTCGCTTCCAGGCCACGGCTCTGGCGCACCCATGTTCCACATTTCAAGGCCATGATTGCCCGCGTAAACCACACCCTCAACTCCCACCATACCCATAACCTCACTTAACGGCCTGCCGGAGATAACAGCAACCAGGTCCAATCGATCTACCAGTGCTGAAAGATTGTGGCGGCAAATAGGAGACACAACCGCCTCAGCAGGCAATGGCGCAATCGAGCTAATAGTGCCGTCGACATCGGTAACCAGCCCAAAAGGACGCAAGGCTAAAACTTGCTGTAATTCATCCAAGTGATCAAAAAGATGGCGCATTGTCTTTAAAAATGACTCTTCAATTTATTATAGGTGACCTTTAAGCCCTCAGGTACAACTTTAATATCGGCTATCACCGGCATGTAGTTAGTATCGCCCTCCCACCTGGGAACAATGTGAGTGTGCAGATGATCGGCCAGGCCAGCACCAGCCACCTTACCAATGTTCATACCAATATTGAAACCTTGGGCCCCAAGCGCCTTTTTAAGCGCTCCAAGCGACTTGCTTACGATTTTAAGAAGATCGGCCATCTCGTCCTTTGTCAAGTCATTCATATCGCCACCGTGGCGATAGGGAACCACCATTAAGTGCCCAGTATTATATGGATACGCGTTTAGTAAAACAAAATTATACTTGCCTCTATGAATAATATAATTGTCCTTATCCTTCGATTCGAGTGCCTTTTCACATAAAAAACAGCCATTATCGCCTTTATTGGCGACCTGTATATATTCCATTCTCCATGGAGCCCATATTTTCTTCACTTTTGTACCCTCGTTTCAGATTTATCTCTACTCCAGCCAAACAAGTAGCGCCACGGACCCATGTATTTCAAGCCTTTCAGCAGCAACCCGCCGTGCCAATCAAAGCTCATTTGATTCGAGTTCAGCATTACCTCGGCAATGCCTTTCGATTCTAGTAACCTAAACATGATCTCTATCTGGCGGTCTCTGAGTTTTTCATAAAACCGGCGCGCATAATAGCCGATTTTGAGGTCCCTGCCCAATCTCTTCTGCCATCCCCTTTCATATAAGCTCAACAAATCCCGCGAATAGTCAGAGTTAACCATGGCCTTATGTAGTACTTCAACGGCAATATCGGCGCAAAGAAACCCGTAATACAAACCGCCACCCGTCGTCGGTTTGACCTGACCCGCTGCATCACCCACAACCAGCACCCTATCGGTATATGTTTTGGGCAGTGTTTTCAGCGGAATGCTGCCCGAGGTCATCTTGCCTTCCGCCGATATTTTACCTTCGCTTCTAAGATTTTTTATCAAACGGCTTAGGTGCTTGCGCGGCGCACTGCGACAAAACAATCCTGCTAGCCCCTTGCTATCTCCGGACGGAACCAGCCAACCGAAAAAACCAGGTGCGGTATCCTGGCTAAAGTACACCTCAACCTCATCAACACCGCTGGTTTCGACTTGCATCTGGGCACCAGCGATGTAATCAGATATACGTCCCAATCCCAGCTTATACGGCAGCTTAGAACCGAAACCGCTAGCGATGATTAGCACTTTTGCCTCATGAGATTTACTACCTACGCCGTTATTGACGTCAACTCGCACCCCATGGCTGTCTATGTGCACATCGTCCACTCTAGTGGCAAGGTGGTACACAGCACCTGCGCTATGGGCCCTGTCGGCAAATGCCACATCCATGGCCCTACGATCAACGATATAGGCCTGAATTTCCGCAGCAACTAGTCTGATGAATTTACCGGACGGGCTGAAAAACTTGGCCGATTGCGATTCGGTTAAAATAACATCCTTCGGGATTCCAAAACGCTCCACACACTCCCTGCCAATTATACCGCTGCACTGAACCGGTTCACCGATATTCTGATGCTCCTCAAAAACCGATACGCTGTAGCCCATCTCAGCCAACCTGCAGGCCATATGGCTGCCCACGGGCCCTGCCCCTACAATTGCTACATCGAGCAAATTACACTCTCCAGCGAAATCAAACGTCAAAGCCAAATATATCAGATAAGACGTAGGCAAGCAACAAAAAATCGATCCGTTTGACGTCTCGATAACACCTATTTAATGAAGCCATCCTTGTACCCAATAACGCCCTGATGTATAATTACGGGCAATAAGCCAAAAAGGGCAGCTATGAGCGACATCTTAGACGAAGCATCGGCGCTGGTGCACTGCAAACAGTGCCCCTGGTACAAAAGCTGTGTGTCTCCCATGAGATATAGCGCCGAGGATATTGTCGGGCAACTACAGCAGCAAATACCTCAGGATACGTCTGGAATGCCCAAGTTCTTTTCCGAGCTTGCCGCGGCATCTCAAAATCTGCTGCTTGAAAGCTGTCCCATTTTTATTAACCGCCTAAAATCCAGCCCAAAGCTTGCCGAGCAGATAAAAAAGATCATGCTTAGCTGGGGCTCAGACGAGCCACAAACTTAAGTTTAAGCGACACACCTATCATCACACCATCACAACTGACTAGCAATCCACGCCTTTTCGTAATATAATGACCTGTGATATTAAATACTCACAAGGGGATCGTTTATGCCAACAATAGATTTAGAACCAATAGGCTACGTGGAAAACCCACACTTTGAGCTTGGGGCCGCCAGTGGCGAAAAGCGCAATGATGCCGGGTGGAAAATGATCGATGCCAACGTAGTGCTCAAGGACCAGTACACCGATGGCTTGGACGATATAGAGCAGTATAAACACCTAGTTATTGTCTTTTGGCCCCATAAAAGGAACTTGGACGCTAGGTACGCGCGAGTTAAAATACACCCCCAGGGCAGAGAGGACCTTCCGCTAACCGGCATATTTTCCACGTGCAGTCCGGCACGGCCTAACTCAACGCTTGTCACTGTGGTGAAGTTCGTTAAACGCGACGGTAACGTTCTTACTGTAAAAGGCTTGGACGCGCTGGACGGCTCGCCTGTTATAGATATAAAGCCCTATTATCCCGCATACCACGCTACCGCCGACGCGGAATAATCTGTTGAGCACTCAAAGTTCGCTATTACACATATACGACCTACTTTTAGCTGCATATGGTCAACAGCATTGGTGGCCGGCAAGCAGCCCCTTTGAGGTAATTGTGGGCGCAATTCTGACGCAATCAGCAGCATGGGTCAACGTAGAAAAGACCATCGATAACCTCAAGCAAGCGGGTGCACTTACGCCTGCTGTACTACGTGATGTTTCAGCCGATAAGCTGGCCGAGCTGCTTTATTCCTGTGGCTACTACAATGCCAAGGCCAAAAAGCTCAAGGCATTTGTACAGCACCTTTTCGACGATTACAACGACAATCTAGATACAATGTTTAACCAAGACACAGAGGACTTGCGCACAGAGCTGCTGACCATCCACGGCGTGGGTGATGAAACCGCTGACTCGATAATACTTTACGCCGCAAAAAAGCCCGTCTTCGTTGTCGACGCCTACACACGCAGGATTTTTTCCAGACTTGGATTCGATAAGGCTGACCAAAAATATGGCAACTTGCAGGCGCTCTTCGTGAAAAACCTTATTGGTGAATCACGACTCTTCAATGAGTATCATGCACTTCTAGTTTACCACGGCAAAAAGGTATGCAAAAAAATACCCCTATGCCATAAGTGTTGCATAGAGGTATTGTGTGAGTATACCAGCGATAAACAGGCTAAGGCTTGATATCGACAGTATAATTTTTGAGCACCGCATCTATTGCCGCTGCCGTCTTCTCATCCGGCATAACCAGCGGCAGGCGCGTTCCGCCAACGTTCAGGCCTATTTTGTTCAACGCATACTTTGTCGGACTTGGGTTGGAGACCATAAACATAGCGTCAATAAGTGGCAACAATCCGCGGTGTATGCCGGCCGCTTCCATGATATGCCCAGTCAGCAGCTTGTCTATCATATATTTTATCTGCCGTCCTACCAAATGTGACACAACGCTTATTACGCCGTAGCCACCCATAGTCATAATGTGAAAGGTGTCATCATCGTTACCGCTGTACACCCTGAACTCCCCTGGTGTACCCTCGATTATCTTAGAAATCTGTACAAGGTTGCCACTGGCCTCCTTGATCGCCACAATATTATCTATCTTGCTTAACCTTATTACCGTGTCGGCATCAAGATTAGTAACAGTTCTACCGGGCACGTTGTACAGCATACACGGCAGCTCGGTAGCAGCGGCAATTGTACTAAAATGCTGATACAACCCCTCTTGGGAAGGCTTATTATATGGTGGCACGACCATCAAAATAGCATCAGCGCCCGCTTTTTCGGTCTGTTTTGTGAGATCAACACTTGCGGCCGTATTATAAGTACCGGTATTTGCCACAACGGTTCCGAGGCCTGTAATTACCGACTTGATTTCGGCGAACAGCTTCAGTTTTTCGTCGACACTCAACGTCGGTGCCTCACCAGTTGTGCCAGACAGAATTAACCCCTCGCTGCCTGAATCAAGTAGTGCTAATGCAAGTTTCTTTGCCCGATCATAGTCAATTTCCCCTTTAGCATTAAAGGGAGTTACCATAGCCGTAAGTAACCGACCCAGCTGTACCACTTTTCTCCTCCTCTACACAAGTGCCATCTGAACTAGGCATTCTGCAATTTGCACCGCGTTTAGAGCAGCGCCTTTTCTCAAATTATCAGATACGATCCACATGACAAGCCCACACGGGTGCGAGTTATCCAGTCTAACTCGTCCTACAAAAACGTCGTCCTGTCCGGCCGCCGACCAAGCGTGGGGATATAAGCTGACTCCAGGATCATCCAGCACCTTCACACCAGGAGCATGAGTCATTATTCGCCGCGCCTCCTCTGGAGACATCGGATCGGTAAGCTCCAGATGCACCGCCTCGCTGTGGCCTATGTAGACCGGAACGCGTGCGCATGTAGCCGAAATAGCTATCGACTGGTCGTGCATTATTTTCCTAGTCTCCTCGACCATCTTCCATTCCTCCTTGGTATAGCCGTTGTCCATAAAAACGTCTATCTCCGGTAACACATTAAACGCAATCTGGTGCGGATAGACATGAGGAACGGTCTCTTTGCCTTCAAGTACAAGCCTGCTCTCGTGACCAAGCTCATCTATAGCGGCAGTACCAGTGCCCGCAACCGACTGGTAAGTATCTACAACAATCCTTTTTATGGGATTGACCTTATGTATGGGATATATAGCTGCAACCATCTGGATTGTAGAGCAATTCGGATTAGCAATTATACCTTTGTGCTTATTGATATCATCCGAGTTAACCTCCGGCACCACCAGCGGCACTTTCTTATCCATTCTCCACGCCGAGCTGTTGTCAACAACCACAGCCCCGACCTTGGCTGCAACCCTGGCAAAGTGCTGGCTGATCTCTGCTCCGGCCGAAAACAGAGCTATATCTATGCCATTAAATGAATGGTTGGTTGTCTCTTGTACATCGTAATCTCTGCCAGCAAACGCCAATCTCCTACCTGCCGAGCGATCTGAGGCCAATAACTTAATTTGGGCTATGGGAAACTGACGCTGCTCAAGAATTTTAATAAACTCCTGACCAACCAAGCCGGTAGCCCCAACTATAGCTACGTTATACTTTTTCATGTCCTTGTCTTATAGTCCCAAAAGGCTACCCAGCCCAATTACCAGTTTATCTAACTTCATAACTTCTTTTATCGCCAGAACCACGCCAGGCATAAACGACTCGCGGCTAATGCTATCATGCCTTATTTTAAGCGTCTGGCCCAGGCTACCAAATATCACCTCTTGATGCGCCAAGTGGCCCAATAAGCGTACGCTGTGCATACTCACACCCCGATAATCTCCGCCACGGGCGCCTGCAAGCAGCTCTTTCTGGCTCTCAATTCGACTAAAAGGACCGTCATGCGCTTCCACCATATCCTTGGCTGTAGCAAGCGCCGTACCCGAGGGCGAATCAAGTTTCTTCTCATGATGCAGTTCGATGATCTCGGCGTGATCAAAATACTTCGCCGCAATTTTGGACAGATGCATCATAAGTACTGCGCCCAGCGAGAAATTGGGTGCTATAAAAGCGCCTATTCCCTTTTTTCTGCACAGCGCGGCAATCTTATTCATCTCCTGCACTGACTGTCCGGTCGTGCCTATTACTGGCCTTACGCCGTTCCTGATGGCCGATCGCACCGCCGGCATTGTAACATCGTGAGTGGTAAAATCGACCATCACATCGGGCTTGGTACGACTTATTATATCTTCGATGTCGGATGAAAACGGAATTGTGCCTGAGTCATCAGGAAGCGCTAGATCACCGCCAGCAACAATATCGACTGCGCCGACAGCAACCAGGTCCACATCGGCACATACGGCTTTTACCACCTCTATGCCCATTCTACCTGTAGCACCGTGTATAACTACTTTTATCCTACTCATTACGAAAACACCTAAATTAATATACTATAATACACCAAATTGTGAAAAAAGAACATAATAAGGGGGTTACACACGGGAATTTCTTACCGTCTGTTCTGCGGCGGCCGCCTATCACTTGATCCTGGCGAACCATAACCTCCACCGCGGTTGTCCTGACGGCGTGGCCGGTCGTTCGATCCATGTACACCTGTGGGCGCATCGCCAGTGGTCTCGTTGGCAGGCTGAAGCAAGGCTCTGCGGGAAAGTTTAACCCTGCCCATATTATCGATTTCTATAACCTTTACCGTTATCTCCTCACCTACCTTAACTATATCCTCAACATTGGCTACCCTGTAATCAGCCAATTGGCTGATGTGAACCATCCCATCTTTACCTGGTATAAGCTCTACAAAAGCACCAAAGTTCATTATTCTAACTACCTTGCCAGTATATATCTCACCAACTTTTACCTCTTTGGTCAAATCCTCAATCATCTTAATAGCTTTATCGGCCGCCTCACCATCGGCAGAACCGATAACAACGGACCCATCGTCGCTTATATCTATCGTTGTCTTGGTCTCTTCGATGATCGACCGTATGGTCTTGCCCTTGGGGCCGATCACACTGCCGATCTTTTCAGAATCGATTTTCATCCGATACATACGCGGTGCGTATTTACTTAACTCCGGCCTACTTTCACTTATAGTCTCGGTTATCTTATCAAGAATAAACATGCGCGCAACTTTGGCTTGACTAAGCGCATTGGCCAGAATCGGTGCATCTATGCCCAAAACCTTGATATCCATCTGAAGCGCGGTTACACCCTTTGTCGTACCTGCCACCTTAAAGTCCATATCTCCCATATGATCTTCGGTGCCACTTATATCAGTGAGCACCGCGTACTCATCACCCTCACCCTTTATAAGTCCCATAGCGATGCCAGCCACTGGTGACTTAATAGGAACGCCAGCATCCATCAGCGACAGCGTGCTGCCGCATACGCTGGCCATAGATGATGAACCGTTGGAGCTTAATACCTCCGACACCAACCTGATGGTATAGGGAAACACTTCTTCGGACGGAATAACCGGAAATAGCGCCCTTTCCGCCAGAGCTCCGTGTCCCACCTCACGCCGACCCGGCCCGGTCATACGCCTCACCTCGCCCACACTGAACGGCGGGAAGTTGTAATGATGTATGAAGCGCTTACGATCCTCCGGTCCCAGTCCATCTAGGCGCTGCTCCTCGCTCTGTGAGCCAAGGGTAGTTAGTGTAAGCACCTGTGTGGCCCCGCGTTTAAACAGCCCCGAACCGTGAGGCCGCGGCATCAGCCCCACATCGCAAGTAACCGGCCTGACTTGAGTCATATCGCGACCGTCGGGCCGCTGCTGCTCCGTAAGTATCTTAGCCCTTACGTAATCCTTCCATTTGGACTCTATGCTATTAAGAACATCGCCCTTGCTGTAATCCTCTCCCACTTTTACAAGTACGCTTTCTTTAAGCTCATTCATGGCATCACGCTGTTCATATCTATCCTTTACCGCAAAAACCTTATCCAACCCTTTACCAATTGCCTTTAAAACAGCGCTTTGTAGTGCCTCGTCAGCCTCTTTGACCTCAAAATCCTTCTTAGACACGCTGCATCTACTTATAAGTTCTTTCTGTATTTTTATGATCTGCTGATTGGTGTCTTGGCCCAGTTTTATGGCCTCAACAATTATTTCCTCGCTTACCTCTTTGGCCCCAGCTTCAACCATCACAACGGCATTCTCTGTGCCGGCAATAATGATATCCAATTCGCTGTCAATAAGCTGGGTATACATTGGATTAACCACATACTTGCCGTCTATATATCCCACACGTGTGGTGGAGATAAGGTTTGTAAACGGTATCGATGACATGCCCAGCGCCACCGACGCCCCAATGCCAGCCAATATATCAGGATCATTCTCTTGATCGGCCGAAAGCACCGTGATGATTATCTGTACATCGTTGCGATACCCTTCAGGAAACAACGGACGCAGTGGCCGATCCGTGAGCCTCATTGTTAAAATGGCATCCTGAGTAGGGCGGCCCTCTCTCTTGAAATAGCCACCAGGTATCTTACCCGCGGCATATTGCCTCTCTTCATAATCAATGGTAAGCGGGAAAAAGTCTATGCCCTCTCGAGGGTCTTTGGCACATGCTGTAACCAGAACAACAGTTTCTCCATAGCTTACAACCACTGCTCCGTCGGCCTGTTCGGCCAGCTTGCCTGTTTCGATAATAAGATCTCTGTCGCCAATCAAACCTTGAACACTATCAGTCACTGAAAATCACCTACTACTTATTATTTGCGCAAGTTAAGTCTTTTAAGAACAGTGCGATAGCGATCAACATGCGTTTCACTAAGATATTTCAGCTGACGGCGTCTCTGTCCAATCAGCATGAGGAGGCCTCGTCGGGAGTGGTAATCGTGGGTATGCGTTTTGAGGTGATCAGAAAGTTGAGTAATTCTCTCTGTAAGCAGGGCGATCTGAACCTCCGGCGATCCGGTATCTCCATCATGAACCTTAAATTGGTCTATTATGCTGTCCTTTTTTTCCTTCTGCAACATGTGTTGTTTTTTGTCCTTTTTTCAAGTTTATGCTGCTACTTGGCTCAAGTTAAAAATTATACCATACTACCCTTGTGCTACTCAAGTAAAACAAAAGCTTTTTATTTAATTTTGCCCGTTTTGGCAGGATAGGCCAGTGGGGTACAGCGTTATAATCAACTGGGCTACCTACATCTTTGTCGGGTATCGTAAATGAAAGTGTATGCCCACTCTACGTGCCTGTGTAACAATCCAAACTAATGCAAGAACAACCACCAGAAAGTCGGCTATAGGGAAGGTTATCCAAATACCCATATCCCCATAATAATAGGTCAACAGATATACAAGTGGGAGGATAAACAGAAATTCGCGCGCAACGCCCACTACCAGCGAGGCCAGCCCCTTGCCTATCGCCTGAAAAAACGCGCTGGAATTGAAATACGGCCCCATAGTCAGATACGCCACCGAGAATATTCTGATAGCAGTAACTCCATCCTCAAGAAATGCAGGCTCGGAATTGAATATTGAGAGAATCTGTGCCGGAAACACCAGTACCACCGAGACGCAGATCGCCCCCCAAACCAGCGCTGCCCGTGTTGCCTTGCTGAAAACCTCACCGGCGCGATCCATTTTCTTGGCACCATAGTTGTACCCCACCAGTGGCAGCATACCCTGACTAATCCCAAACACTGGCATTCGCGCAAAACCATTGGCCCGGTTAATAACGCCCAAGATCGCGATTGTGGTCACTCCAAACGATATCGCCAGCCTATTCACAAATATCATTAGCACCGACCATCCGCCCATGCGCACCATCGACGCTACTCCTACCCTGTATATCTCCTTAATCACAGACAGCTTTGGCAGAAAGTAGCGCAGCTTGAAATGCGCCGACGACCTGCCAGACACAAAGTAATAGATGAAAAGCAATGCCCCAACACTGCGTGCAATAACCGTGGCTGTAGCTGCGCCGGCGATTCCCATTTCTGGTGCCGGGCCCCAGCCGTAAATGAAGATCGGGTCCAGCACGATATTTAAGAGTGCCGCTATGATACTAACCGCGCTCGAGTACAATGGCGAACCCTCCGCCCTGATAATGGTGGCCATCACCATAAAGTAAGATTCAATTATGGCAAAAATAACTAGGATAGATATGTAGCTTTTAGCCAGGGGCAGTATTGTAGCGTCGGCTCCGAACATACTTAGGATCCGATTAAGCTGAGGCAAACAGACGGCCATCATAAACCCGCCCAGCATTACCGTCAGCGTAATGGCGATGCTTAAAACGCGGTTGGCTTCTTCCGCGCGCCCAGCGCCAAGCCTTCTGGCAATCAGGGAGGCCGAGCCAATGCCTGTGCCACTTTCAATAGCTATAAAAATAAGCATTATCGGCTGGCTTATTTGCATGGCAGCAAGGGAGTCTGTGCCCAACCTACCTACGAAGATGGTATCAACGATCTGGTAACTGGCCGCCGCCAACATCGCCACTATAGCCGGGCCAGAGAAGCGGGCCAGCAGACGCCAGATCGATTCCGTGCCCATGGTATCGCTTTTATGCCCAGATTGAGGCCTCATCAAATCTCCTAAGGAGCGTAATATTATTGATAACCAGCGTGCGGCTTTAAAGTCAAAGTATTCTCATATTATAACTGCTGTACACTCAATTAGATATACCTTTAGAATCGATTTATGGCGCTGCGCAGGTGCAACTTTTCGAAGAATTATTGTAATCGAGTAAGTCAAACGGCTAGCAGAGAGGCATAGTATGAATATGAATATGTTTAATAGATAGCTTTTATTGGGACATCGTTGAATATCAAAGAATATGTTTTGCCACCTTGCCAGCCAGATAAAATGCAAGCTATTCAACCTATATTTCCATAAACCGCTGATATGGTGGTTCAAGATAGCTCGCAAGACGACTAAGAAAGTTCACTTTGTCGCCACTTGACGCTGCTCCCAGCACCATATCTCAAAACATTTGCAATTGTAGCCAAAATCGGGTATAACCTTTAACAGTGCAATAGCTACCCGGAGGCATTTCTTATATGGCAGTGTACCACGGTACCACCTCAAAAAACGTTATCAGAAAACTGCTATCCAAAATAGGACTGGGCAAAGCACGCGATCTGGACGAGGTTGCCGCATCACCCCTCGCTCAGTGGAAACGCCCCTGGTGGGTTAAAACAGTAGACAAACCTACTGTAGATATCGACTGGGACGTCGTTGAGCGCTTCGACGAAACCAGAATTCAACAGCGCTCTTTTCCCAAATATGTGGGCGAGGAAGAAAATAAAAAGCTCAGAAAACAACAGGTAGAACGCACCAGGCAGTGGGTACAGGAGAATAAGCCCAACTACACTCTCAGAGATAGGGCGCTGGATATCGCCGTACGTCAGGGCGCAGTAGGCACCAGCTTTTTGGGGTTTGCACAGGACCCGAAGCACGTCAAGGACGGCTGGGGCGGTAACCTGATGACGCCGGAAAAAATGGGGGTGCCCCCTTGGCAGGGCACGCCAGAAGATAACGCCGCCATGATGCGTGCCGCCCTAATAATGTTCGGCGCATCGCAGGTTTCCTTCTTGGAACTCGATGATTACAATCGTAAGTTCATTTATTCCGTCGACAACGACGGTAAGAGGCTCGATTTCGAAGATGTCGATCAGGCTTACGAGGAGGAAACCAGGCGTGTCATACCCAATAAAGCGCGCTGGGTCATCGTCTTTACTGTGCAAATGTCGGAAGAATTACTCAAACGCCGCCTCGGCCGAGCCCCGACCCCATTTTCAGCGGCAGCTACGGGTAGTGCGTACGCCCGTGCCAGAGTTATATTCGATGATACACAGTTATTCCTGCATTGCCTTGGATACTATGGATTGATGTCCTACTGGTTCAACGGTCTTGGCATTGCAGATGCATTCGCCGTCATGTCAGGAATAGGAGAGCTCAGCAGGCTCAACCGCGTTATCACCCCCGAGTACGGTCCTATGGTGCGTATATTCAGGCTGATTACCAACCTGCCGCTGGCCCCGACTAAGCCCATCAGCGCTGGTATAATGCGTTTTTGCAAAACCTGCAAAAAGTGCGCCACGCTATGCCCCTCGGGAACGCTCAGCCTAGACACCGAGCCATCATGGGAGGTGAAAGGCCCATGGAGTGCGCCCGGACATAAGACATGGTACGAGGATTCCACCAAATGTATGGCCTACTGGATCAAAGCCACCTCCTCATGCTCAACATGCTTTAGCGTCTGCCCTTTCAGTAAAAAAAATAAATCGTTCATGCACCATTTCGTTGAGTCAACCATATCCAGAACCACGTTGTTTAACAGCCTGTTCACCAAGATGGACGGACTGCTCGACTACGACATACCAAAAGACCCTGAATCATGGTGGTATCTCAACATGCCGCCATATGGCATCGACGGACTGGAAGGTACCAAACTGGAATAGCAATTATTAGGAGGTATTAAATTATGTGGTGGTTTTTATACGGACTTATAATGGGTGGCGGCATCAGTGCCATTGCAGTTAATGTTTCGCTCACCTGGTACGTATGGCTGTTTATAGTTATTGCCCTAATTATGTTTACGCTTACCATGCAGCACTACTTCGCTTCGATTAAAGAGATGGAGCCCATGGCCGCCAGACGCGGCGCGGTAGCACTTGGAACGCCTGGGGTGATATTCGCGGTGCTGGCAATAGTACTAGCCCTAGTATAATAAAAAATGATTCTGCTAGATACCAGCGGCTGCCAGTATATCAGGTATAACTTCCTCTTTGCCAATAGCCATTATGTGAACACCATCACAGATAGCTTCTTTTTTGAGCGTGGTAAGCAGCCTGCTAGCAATCTCAATGCCCTTCTTTAGCGCCTCGCCCTTGGGAGCACCAGCCATCTCATCGATCAAATCGTCCGGCACAAAGATACCAGGAATGTTCTGCGTCATAAACTTGGCCATCCTTGCTGACGTAAGAAGTACAATACCAGCCAATATCTTGACATCGTATTGACGCGCGCGTTTCATGAACATGGCAAATTTATTGAGGTCGTAGATCGCCTGCGTCTGGAAGAACTCGGCACCGGCCTTAACCTTTTTCTCGAACTTAACCAACTGCGGTGCAATTGGATTGGCTTCGGGGGTTACGGTGGCGCCGGCGCAAAAGCTAACTGTACCATCAACGTCATTTCCACCCAGATCTTTCCCCGATTCTAGTAGCCTTACTGTTTTGAGCAGTTGCACCGAATCGAGATCAAAAACGCCTTTGGCCTCCTTATGATCGCCAATAGGAACAGCGTCGCCGGTCATACAGAGTACGTTAGCCACGCCCTTGTAATTGGCAAACAGCAGGTCGGCCTGCAGAGCTATGCGGTTGCGATCGCGGCAGGTCATTTGCAGGATAGGCTCAGCCCCTTTGGATTTAATCTCTAAACAACCACCCACCGAGGGAAAGCGCATCACCGAACTCTGATGATCAGTCACATTAAGCGCATCGACCTTATCTTTGAGAATATCTATATGATGAAGCATATTTTCAAGATTGGTGCCCTTGGGCGGGCCTATTTCGCTTGTTATTACGAACTTGCCCGAGTTTAATGCCTGTTTGAACTTTGATACCATAACTACATCCCTCACTTAGGTTATCTTGGCTACCCTTGGCAGGGGCACTACCTGGTTATTTTTCGGAGGTTGATATTTATTCATCAGTTCAAGCCGTCCCTGCTCAGAAAGCTTGTTATATATAAGCGTCCATGCGCAATCCTTATTCTTATCCACCTCGCACTTGCCATCATCGGTGCCACCGCACGGTCCGTTGAGCAGGCTTTTGTGACAGGCGGTAATGGGGCAGATTGCTGCCGTTTCACCCAATATGCACTGACCGCACTGAGCGCAGACTTCATGAAATTCACCAAACTTGCCCTCGAGCCCAATAAACAATGTATCCAAGGCAGGAATAAGCGGTTTACCGATGTACATGCTCAACCGGTGCACGCCCATTGCGCATGACATCACCAGGATGGCGCCAGCCGAGTCGATGGCCGCTTTGTTCCCCGCCATCATCTCTGCACTCATATCATCACACGCAATAGGTATAACTATGGTGCCGGTTACCACCTTACCTATTTCCTCAAGACTCTGCTTCATAGCAGTCACCTCTTCAATGCCACCCGTATGGGTCATAGTGGCACAGGTACCGCAGCCTGCAATGAACACACTGTCAATTGCCGCAAGTAATCGCCTTATTTCCTCTAAAGTCTTTTGCTTAGTGATTGATTGCATAGCCGTTCCTCCATTAGCTCTCTAAATCACACCTGAGACATCTTTTTGCATCCTTAATCGCCTGCCCTTCAGACAATACAAGTTCCGTCTCTTCAAAACTGTTCTTTCTCTGCTCCAGCGGCAGCACTGGCGTATCAGGTCTTGTCTCAGGCATCCACTCTTCCTCGCTATCTGTATCTGCCTCCGCCTCCTCTTTTAAGTCTAGGATTTCAACATCAGCCTTTGTATCATAGATGACCACGCGCGACTTATCGCCCGAAAGATATTTATCGATAGCAATTGAAGCACGCCTGCCTGCGCCAATCGCGTCAATGGCCATAGTTGGACCATACACGAAGTCACCACCGGCATAGACCCCTTTTGAACTGGTAGCCAGAGTGTTGCTGTCAATCTCAAGTCGTCCATTTGGGGCGCGTTTCAGGTCGCTTTCCGCTGGTATTATCGACATATCCGGCCCCTGGCCTACTGCCAAAATAACTGTATCGGCATCAACAATTTTCTTGTCGTCCTCATTAAAGGTGGGGGCAAACCTGCCTTCATCGTTAAACACGGCAATGCATTTAACAAACTCCACGCCCTTCACTTTATTGCCATCATTTATAACCTGCGTGGGGCCACACGAGCAGTCAACTATAATTCCCTCACTAATTGCCTCTTCAATTTCCTCATCATGTGCGGGCATTTCTTCTCTTGATTCAAGGCAAGAAAGCTGCACATGGCCTGCTCCAAGCCGTATCGCAGCCCTGGCACAATCTATGGCCACGTTACCACCACCGATTACGATAATCCTGTCCCCTACATCAGTAATCTGGCCAAGATTCGCACCTCTAAGGAATGCAAGACCGGAATAAAAACCGTTAAGATTTTCATCCTCACCAGGTATGTTTATCTTTCTGCTGAGTGGTAATCCGGTGGCGATATATACCGCACTATACCCGTCTTGCTTGATATCGTCGATAGTGTAATCAATGTTTATGGGTGTATTATACTTAATCTCAACCCCACACTTGCAGATATAATCTATCTCTTTATCAATGACACTACTGGGTAACCTGAACTCGGGAACAGCCGAAGCCAGCATGCCGCCGCCAAACGCCTGCGCCTCAAATATGGTAACCGCATATCCAGCCTTGACCAGGAAGTAAGCACAGGTCAGCCCGCTGGGACCAGCCCCCACTACCGCTACCTTCTTATCACTTGTCACCGGGAACGGTTCCGGATCCGGAATCTTATCAATATTATCAAAATACGTATCAGCGGCCCAGCGCTTCAACTGCCTTATAGCCAAAGGTTCATCCAGTTCGCCGCGCTTACATCGGCTTTCACAAGGATGGTTGCAGATACGACCGCAGATGGCGGGCAGCGGATTCCTCTCTCTGATAGTGTCCACCGATGCGAGGTAATCAGCATCGGCAATGTGAGCTATGTACTTGGGGATATTGATTCCCGTCGGACAGGCATGCTGGCAGGAAGATACCATCATAGCTTCACACGCAGCGGCGTCGCACTTTCGCTCTCGTATATGGGCCTCATACTCTGCCCTGAAGTATTTTAGCGTGGAAAGAAACGGATTAGGACTGGCCTTACCCAGTCCGCAGAGCGAGGTCTCTCCGACTGTTTTGGCTAAATCCAGCAGTACATCTATATCGGATTCACGACCTTGGCCCTGTGTTATCCGGGTTAGTATCGCAAGCATTTGACGTGTGCCCAACCGGCAAGCCGAACACTTACCACAAGATTCGGCCTGATTGAAACTCATGAAGTATCTGGCCAGTTCCACCATACAGGTATTATCATCCAGCACTTCAACCGTGGGCCCTATAATAGCACCCCGTTGCTTGAGTGCCCTATATTCAAGCGGCGTGTCAGCATGGCGAGCCGGAATGACCCCTCCTGCCGGACCGCCGATATGAACCGCCTTGAGCTGCCTACCATGAGAAGTACCACCACCTATGTCAGAGATAATAGAGGATATGGAAGTACCCATGGGGACTTCAACCAATCCGCTGTTTGCGACCTTGCCAGACAGTGCAAATACCGCTGTTCCCCTGCTATCTGAAGTGCCTGTACAAGCATACCAATCCCCTCCCTGATCAATAATCGCAGGAACCGTCGCCAGAGTTTTTACGTTATTTACAATAGTGGGCTTGCCATCCAGTCCAGACTCTGACGGATACGGTGGCTTAGCGCTAGGCATACCACGTTTCCCTTCAATAGATGCAATAAGTGCTGTTTCTTCGCCACAGACAAAGGCACCAGCACCTTGCCTGACCTCTATATCGAAATCGAATTTGGTATCAAGTATATTTTTGCCCAAAAAGCCCTTTTGTCTCGCTTGCTCAATAGCGATACGCAACCGCTTAATTGCCAGATGATACTCGGCACGGGTGAAAACGTATCCGTAGCTGGCTCTCATAGCATAGGCGGCAATCGCCATGCCTTCAACAACGGCATGCGGATCCGCCTCAAGTATCGAACGATCCATGTACGAGCCGGGGTCTCCCTCATCGGCGTTGCAGATAATGTATCTGGTATCGTCCTCGGCATCATGGCACGCCTGCCACTTGAGGTAGGTTGGGTAACCAGCGCCACCGCGGCCGCTCAATCCCGACTTTTTAATCTCATCGATTACCTGCTGAGGCATCATTTGAAGAGCCTTGCTAAAAGCGCGATAACCCCCACGCTCAATACTCTTGTCTATGTTTTCCGGATTTATATGGCCGCAGTTGCGCATAGTTATACGCTGCTGCTTAGCGTAAAAGCTGATTTCTGAATACCTGGCTACATGCTTACCTGTGACCGGATCACGAAATAACAGCCGCTCCACGGGTCTGCCGTTTTTCATATGCTTCTCAGTTATATCTTTAGCGTCCTCAGCCTGAACATGTGTATAGAATATACCATCCGGCTCGATGACCACATTTGGGCCCCGCTCGCAAAAACCATGGCAACCAGAAAAGTCGACCTTCACATCTTCTAGCTTGAGCCGCGATATTTCGTCATTTAACGCATCATATACATTACCAGAGTCACCGGATGCACATCCCGTACCCTGGCAAACGAATATCGTGCGACCCCTCTTCATGTTTCGCCCTCGTTCTTCCTGAACACTTTATCTACTTTTAATAGAGTCATATTGCCGTAAATCTTTTGACCGACAGTCATATTAGGTGCCAGTGCGCACAGCCCCATGCAGGAGACTGTCTCCATGGTGTACTCTAGGTCTTCGCTGGTTTCACCGACTTCCAGCCCCAAACGGTTTTTGGCCGCCTTGAGAATGGCTTTACCACCACGCACATGGCACGCTGTCCCACGGCATACACGAACCACGTTTTTCCCGCGCGGTTCGGTATAGAGCTGGTCATGGAGACTTATAACTGCCTGGACCTGGCTAGGGAAGAGCCCTACCGCATTTGCTATTAAGGGAATACACTGCGGCGGTATATAACCGACCTCTTCTTGAATGCGTTCCACTAGCGGCGTAACAGGCCAGCGGCTATCCTTATCCTCATCAATTATTTTTTTTATCTGATCAATATCAACTTCGGGTACTTTAACCATTGACTGCCACCTTCTTAAGACTTACATTGCAGGTTTTAACACGTGGCGTTTTAGTTTCCTCATCCAACGTTATGTCTAATAATATATTCGCGGAACCGCTCGGCAGCGCCATTGGCATATAAACCGTCCCGCTAGGAACGGAATTACTGACCTTTACGGTAGCGACAAGCTCTCCTACCGGCGAAGTTACATTTAATTGCTCTCCACCGCTTGCGCCAAGCTTTTCAGCATCATCCCCTGCTATCTCGATAAAAGCCTCCGAAGCGTGCTTCTGCAAACGATAAGAATAAGCAATTTCGGCTCCATTGCCAAGGGTATACAGATCAGATAACATCAATAGTTTATAGGGATATTCCTTGCTGGTGTCATCCGGCGAGGTAATGCTGGTGATAGGATAAAAGTCAAACTTCGTAGGCCTTTTAGGAGTAGGTGCCAGCGCCTTGATTTCATCCGATACCTGACGCAAAGAATCAAACGGCATTGGGCTGCCAATTGCTTCAGCAAGTTTGAGAATTATCTGCCAATCGGGCAAACTGCCACCAATGGGATCGATAGCAGCATTTAATGTGCCAATTCTACCCTCGAAATTGGTATACGCTCCCTCTTTTTCAGCAAAACTTGATGACGCCAAGACAATATCTGCCATCTGACCGGTTTCGGACAGGAACATATCCTGAACCACAAGAAAATCAAGTGATAATAGCGCCTTTTTTACCCTATTACTATCAGGGAAAGCCAAAACGGGATTTTCACCAACTACCATCAAGCCTTTGATTGAACCCTTTTCTATCTGCCCTATTACCTCTAAAGCCGACAACCCCTGTTTTGATGATACATCCGCTTCCCAGGATTTTCCGAATGCTCCGCGATCATTACATTCTTTCTCAAGGGCGTATAAGCCACTCGTTTGACCAGTAAGTATCGCCAGATTTATCAGAGACCTTACACTGTCGACTCCACCAGCGCTTTGTGTTAAACCTGTGCCCCAAACAACCGATCCCCTGGTGGCTTTTGCATACATACGTGCCGCCTCAGTTGCAGCGCTATCAGGAGTATATTTGCCCAAAGACGCTTTGAGGGCATCATAGTTATTTGTTTTCTTGGAAACAGACCGTCCATCCACCAAGCCATCATCTACAATTACCTTGGCCATTGCACCTAACAAAACCGAGTCGGTTCCATGGTAAGGACGTATGTGAATATCTGCGAAGGCAGAAAGCCCCGTTTCTCTGGGATCAATAAGTATCAGCTTTGCGCCATTATACTTAACAGCGCGTTTAATAGCGTATGCAACGATCGGCGCAGATGCATCGGGGTCAGCGCCGATTACAACTATGACATCTGACTGTGCCAGCCCGCCCAAATCGTTGTTAGCACCTGCAATTCCAACGGTAGAAGCCAAAGCAGTGCGATTTACAGCATTTACTAAGCGGGCGCTACTGTCGATATTATTAGTGCCCAGCACGCCCCTGGCAAACCTCTGCAGTAGATAATTTTCCTCATTTGTGCACTTGGATGAACTGATAACGGCCAAAGCATCAGTGCCATGTTTTTCTTTAACTTGCTTGAGACCTTCGGCAGCGGCCGCTAATGCATCCTGCCACGAAACAGCAGTGAAATCTTCTTCCTGTCTTATTATAGGCTGCATCAGCCTGTCAGCGGAATGAATTACATCACTTGCACAGATGCCCCTAACACATAACGTACCCCTATTGGGGTCGCCATTTTTGCCAGGTGTAACAGCTATGACCCGATTACCTTTAACACCCAGCGATATACTACAACCGCATCCACAATAAGCACAAGTGCTTTCGACTTCATAGTTTGCCGTACCATGATAAGACCTGCCCTTATCCATTATTGCGCCGGTGGGACACATGGCCACGCAGGTACCGCAAAACGTACATTCGGATTGTTCAAGCGGCACATCTCCAAAAGTCGCTGGCTTGGCATCAAAACCACGTTTGAAATAATCAATCGCCCCGACAACAACTAACTCTTGGTCTGCCCTGATACACTTGGCGCATAATATGCATTTACTTAAGTCTCGTTCTATAAAAGGATTCACGTCTTCAATAGGTGACACTTGTGAGATTCGCTGGTACTCAATCAGACCAATGCCCATATCAGATGCAATCTGGCGCAGTTTACAACAATTACCTTTATTACACACAAGGCAGGAATCTGGATGACTAGACAGCATGAGCTTTACTATAGTTTTGCGATGGTCAAGGACACGCTGTGATTGAGTATTTATCACCATATCAGGTGCTATAGGCATTACACAGGAGGCCATCATGACGCCGTCCTGCTCATTTTCGACAATACAAATGCGGCATGCTCCTATAGGGGCTAAATACTGGTCATCGCAGAGGGTTGGGATATCTACTCCTGCCTCACGCGCAAGCTCAAGTACCGTCATACCCGGAGAACCGCTTACTTTGCGGCCATCTAGGGTTATGTTTATCGGCTGCAAATCATCTCCTTTTATTCAACTAAGACCAACCAGCTTACTGTTCCTAGCGTTAGCGGATACACAGACAATAGATTTAGGAGAATATCCTGCCGTCATCCGTAGCACGTTTGTAGCTTATCAAGTTAGCTTTGCCGCCTCAAGTCCATTTATTCTAGGCTTAGGGATACCCATTAATATTACATCACTTAGCTTGGTATCTCAACAGTTATACTAGTGCCTTTGCCACGCGATGTCTGAACTTGTAAATCACCACCCAACAACAACGCTCTCTCGTTTATCCCCGCCAACCCCAACTTACCACTTTTAGGAAGGTCATCCACCGACTCTGACAACTCAAATCCAATGCCATTATCACTTATACTAAAGATTGTCCTGCCATCGAGTAACTCTATTACTACCTTGGCAATAGAAGCATTAGCATGTCGCCCGACATTCGTTAGCGCCTCCTGAATGATGCGGAATATTAGTATTTCAACCTCGGGTTCAAATCGTTTTTCTTCACCAACAACTTCAAATTCTATACTCAGAGCGTAGCGTTCCTGCGCCTTGCTGACCAATGATCGTAATGCAGTGAGCAACCCCAAATAATCAAGCAGCGACGGCCGAAGGTCCTGGCTAAAACGCTGTACCTCCGTTAATCCGGTATTCAATTGTTCATGAAATTGCTTCAAAAAATCAAGATTTTGCTCCGACAAACTATCGTTTTTGCGAACAAAATTATCCAGCTTCCTTGAAAGGCCACTAAGAACTTGCACTGTGTCATCGTGCAATTCACGGGAGATACGCTTACGTTCCTCCTCTTGCGCCATTACCGCCTGCCTAATATAGAAACTCTGATTCTCCTGCATTTTGCGCACAATTTCCAAATCATGCTCCTGCTGCTGCCTCATGTCCGACTGGAATTTGCGGAACAAACAGAAAAAGACACCAAGGGCAACTACCATCAGAGTCTCAAATAGGGCGTCCAATGGCTCGTTAGAGTAAAGGATGACACGTGGTAGCATACTGAAAAACGAGATAACAGAAAGACCTATACCGGTTGTAATTCCAATAACAATGGCAGCATAACCAATCGGCAGCAAGTAGAATATGCGCTCTATGGTATGCCTCTCAAAGCCTAGCAGCCTCCAGGGAAAATAATTATCGGATATTCCTATATTCTCTGAATACTGAGGGATTGTAGCTAATATAAGAATTAATAAAGTTAGCCACAATTGCGGTTTTTTTATCCAAACGATAAATTGATCACGTGTGAAAGTAATATTAAGATCTTTTACAAAACCTACAAGTTTCATTGCCCGGCAGTCTCATCCAATACAAACCAGCCCTTTTTCAGGCCGTATATTACAGCTTCAGTGCGAGAACCAACTCCAAGTTTGTTAAATATACTTCTCATATGACCTTCCACTGTGCGTTTACTTATTATCACTTTATCTGCTATTTCTTGATTGCTCATGCCTTTAGCAGCTAGCCTGGTAATATCTATCTCTCGTGCGCTAAGAATTTCGTCAATTTCTTCCGTTTTTTTGTTATCATCAGTATTACAAAATCGATTAATTAGTTTCTGCGCTACGGCAGGATGAAGCGTTGGCTCTCCCATGCTTGCTGACTCGACAGCGCGAACCAATTCGTCGCCACTGGCAGTCTTGAGCAGATAACCAGCCACACCGCATTCAAGTAGCCCAAAAATATACTCATCATCATCATAGGCAGTGAGTATCAAAACTGCGGTAGTAGGACAACGCTGCTTAATAAGCTTTGTGGCCTCAACTCCATTCAGTTTCGGCATGGATATATCCATAATAACCACATCCGGCTTCTCTTCCAAGACCAACTTTACGGTCTCTTCTCCATCGTCTGCTTCACCTACAATTGAAAAATTACCCTCTTCTTCGAGCAAGCGACGAATCCCCTGTCTTGTTATCACATGATCCTCGGCCAAAATTATACGTATACTCAGAAGTCCTCCTATAACTATTATACAAAAACGAACCAAAAAAGCTCAAGTTACAATCTAAGTACTGTAATAAATACGCCTCACATCAAATATGGTGATTATACCACCGCTTTTTAATTAATCTAATAGCTGGAAAGATGGTCATCTAATAAAACAAAACTTCCCTTTAGTGTTCCCTCAACCTCTTCTATTAATTCTCTGCAATAACCTACAATACCAGCTTCACCAGCTCCTCCAACTTCCTCCATAGTCGGCAAAAGAAAACTGAAGTCTAGCAGATGTTGCCTTATATCAAAAGCCGATACTTTAGGAAACTTGCGGAATTTATCATGTGAGATCACCATTCCTGGCTCCATGAGCTCTTTGTACCAAGCTTGGTTGATTCTTTCACTTAAGTAACCTGACAACTTATGTAAAGATGAATCCTTAGGTAATTCTGCATTTTCTTTCAATACAGAGGCAGTACTGCGGAGATTATCAATCTCTTGGTATAGTAGCGAGCGATTGGACGAACTCTGTGAAATAACAGCATTAATCAACTTAGATAAATGTTCGAGCGAACTGCGCAAACTAATTAGCAGATGATCATAATCCATAGCTAGATACAGACTGTTTAAAATCTCTCTGCGATCAAGCCTTTTCTTGTACTCGTCAACATTCTTAAGGAGGCTTTTCAACCGTTCTTGTGCAAACAAGCATTTTTGACAAGCCACACGCAGATAATCGGCACACAGTTCACTATCGTCTCCCTGCATTACCCCCATAACATGCTCCCATAATCTATCCACTAGATCATTTAAGGACTCCGTCATACCACTCACTATACTATCGAAATTACACCTATGCAACTTAAAAGAGCTTTGACCGCGATCCTCTTTATTCTAAACAGTGTAGAGTTATACAGTTTGACTACATATGTTTTTACCTTACTTTCTGCATATTATCTGGGGTAGTCAATACATGATATACTTGTCATTATCACAAATATATAGTCATCCTAGATATCTTAACAGTGAGGTGATCATCATGCCACAACAACGTGAGCTCATTAAAGGAAGCACAGACCACCTGTTACTTGTTCTTATAGGACAACAGCCATTGTATGGTTATAAAATCATCAAAGAGTTGGACAACAGAAGTCAGGGTTATTTTAAATTCAAAGAGGGTACTTTATACCCTGCTCTTCATAGAATGGAAACGGCAGGATTAATCGTTGGCAAGTGGGAGATTTCACCCATGGGACGCCAGCGGCGCTATTATCATATTACCCCTAAAGGAGAAAAACTCCTGGCTTTGGAAAGAAATCAATGGCAAGATTTTCTGACAGCTATGCGTTTGGTGGTGGGCCCAGTGAGCGCTTAAAAAAGGCAGGTTGCTGTGACTTCTCAAGTATTGAGGGAATACCTAGATAATATTAAAGTTAACCTTAGGCTTGATCTTGCTTCCGAAAACGAGGTTTTGGACGAAATCAAATCGCATGTGGAAGACGAGTTCGATGATATGATGGGCGAGGGGCTCTCTGAAGAAGAGGCCGCCAAGGCATGCATCAGGCTTTTGGGCTCATACAAACTAATCGCAAGCCAGATATACGAAGTTCACAGCCAAGGCACCTGGAAACAGGCTTTACTGGCCTCTATCCCTCACGTACTATTTGCTACGCTATTTGCGCTTAACTGGTGGCAAGGCATAGGCTGGGTAACGGTAACTTTAGCAATCGTACTCGGTATAGCTATAATAGGATGGCTGCATAATAAACCAATGTGGCTTTTCCCATGGCTGGGATATTCCATGGCCCCGGTTTTGGCTGCGGGCTTACTCCTACTATATCTGCCCAAAATATGGTCCTGGATAGCGATTTTAATCTATATCCCACTGGCCTTATGGTTGATATTTTCCGTTACGATTAAGACCCTGAAAAGGGATTGGCTGTGCAGCGCCTTGATGCTACTCCCCGTACCAATTATAATCAGTTGGTTTTTGGCGGTTGAGCAAGATGGCAGCGCTTTTCTGCCAAGCGCTGTATATATTCGTCAATTCGCCCCGCTTATAGCCCTGAGTTTTCTTGCGCTTGCAGGGGTAGCTGCTACCTTCGTACGAATGAGAAAACGCTGGTCGAAAACAACACTCATTGTAGCATCACAACTTACACTGTTAATCTTAGCTACCTGCTACGCTCAGGGAAGACTGGCTCTTCCTACATCTGCTCTTTTAGCTATAGCAATGACAGGACTTCTGGTTGGGCTATTTCTGCTGGATCGCAGAATAAGGCATAAAAAGCAACGCCGGAGCGGCTAGGCAGCCAGTTGTCTTACTGCAGTATATGACTTAAATCACATGAATCTACCGTTGAATAGTTATACTTATTGACAGAAGGACAGTTGATCGTAATTCTAATCTGAAAGGAAAATAATATCATGGCGAAATATGTTTGTTCGGACTGTGGCATGGGTGTGACAGGACTTACCTGCGCAAGTTGCGGCAAGGAATTGATTCATGGCAATATCACAAAAGGTGACGGTACGCAAGTTGGAGTATCCAAATGCCCCAGCGGCTGCGGCATGATCAAATCGCCCGCATGTTGCGGTCACGATATGGCTTTGGCTGATTAATACAACTGATTACATCCCAACCATGTTGTGATCTATTCTTACTGGTTCTTGTTGCGTTTTTTCCTTTTGTGGTGGACTCAGGTATACAAGGCGACAAAAAGGTAAACCGGTTCTTGGCGTCGGCTATATTTGGTATCACTACAGTTTCCCCTGTTAAAGGTGAGTTTTTAATACTGCTAAGACTGCCTAGAGCAGGAGAGAAGGGCAGCAGAAAAAGCTCTCCCATTTTTGTTACTTACCCGTTTTCTTTCTTAATGACTTTTTTTTGGACTGTTTGGGTGGCAGCCGAGGCAGGATATCTATACCAGCGCTTCTGCCATTCATTTAGCACATTCTGATTACAAACGAGCGGGTTAGGCAGCTCCATGTATTCCTTCATTATACGCCCCATCATAGGCATGAATGGCACAGCACTTTGAATGCAACCTAAGCATAAACCTTTACCTCTCTACATTTATTGTGTAATTATGCCTATTTGCTTGAGAAACGGCCCAGTTATGATAGATAAACCAGTGCGTTTCATGTTATATTATTATGAAGTAATCATGGATTAGAATATATGACCGTTGACATGATCACTAACCCAACAACATCAAACCAGCTTCGCAAATTGATTGAAGCCCGCAGTGGGCAGAAGATGCTGGCTTGCTATCAGTGCGGCAAATGCACGGCGGGCTGCCGTGCCGCATACGCTATGGATTTGGCACCACGTCAGATAATGAGGTCCATTCAAATCGGGCTGGAAGATGAGGTGTTGACCTGTAATTCTTACTGGGTCTGTCTTCAATGTCAGGTTTGCTCCGCCCGATGCCCCCGCGAGATCGATATAGCAAAAGTGATGGAATCACTGCGTCAGCTGGCTATTGCCGAAAAATCTAAACCGCCAGAAAAAGAAGTTGCCGTATTCAACCGTATATTCCTAAAGATGATCAAACGTTACGGACGTGTGTACGAGGCTGGCTTGGCAGCATTCTATAACTTATTTAGCAAGCATTTCTTTGCTAATTTGTCGCTTGTGCCATCAATGCTTTTTAAACGTAAATTATCTATTTTACCTGTCAAGGTTAAGGGCGCTAAAAAGATTGCCCGTATATTTGACAGGGTAAAAGAAATAGAAAACGAAAAGGTAAGTGGGTAATGGCAGAACTGGTTTATTCATATTACCCTGGCTGTGCGCTGCATTCGTCGTCAAAGGAATACGATATTTCCACACGACTGGTCTGTGAGGCTCTTGGCATTGAACTCAGGGAACTTGAAGGCTGGATCTGCTGCGGAGCTTCTTCGGCACATACCACCAGCGATCTGCTCGGCCTGGCACTGCCCGCCCAAACCCTCAAGATAGCGGAGGAATCAGATTTACCCCTTGTGGTGCCGTGTGCCATGTGTTTTTCCAGATTGAAATTCACGATTGCGGGACTCAAGGATAATGCTACCAGAAACGATATTAATAAGGCTCTGGATGAGGAGCTCGGGCAAGAGATTGAGGTTGAATCCCTGCTTAAGGTGCTGGACGGTAAAACGATATCTATTCCGGTAACCAAGCCACTTACCGGGCTCAAAGTCGCATGTTATTATGGCTGCCTTCTGGTCCGCCCGCTGGAGGTTACCAGTTTAGACGATATAGAGAATCCAACAATGATGGATGGGCTGGTACAAAATCTTGGAGCTGAGAGTATCGACTGGGACTTTAAAACGGAATGTTGCGGCGCAGGTCTGCCAATAGCCCGGCCAGACATGGTACTGGACCTATCATACCAGATACTATCGCAGGCAAAGTCTTTGGGGGCGGATTGCGTTGCTGTTGCATGCCCTATGTGCCACAGCAATCTTGATATGCAGCAGAAAAAGATGAAGTCGGAAGATGGCCAGCGTCTTAATTTGCCCATACTTTATTTTACTCAGTTGATTGGATTAGCCCTCGGCCTTTCGGCCAAGGAGCTTGCACTTAGAAAGCATTTTATTAATCCTTTGCCCATGTTGAGGGATAAGGGCCTGGCATAAGGAGGATAAATGTCAAGAATCGGGGTTTTTGTGTGCCATTGCGGCAGGAACATAGCGGGAACAGTGGATATCTCCACGGTTGTTGAGGCCGCCAAGAAGCTCCCCAACGTAGTATATGTTGAAGATAACAAATATACCTGCAGCGAGGTAGGACAGGACGTCATTAAGAAGACCATTGAAGAAAACCAGTTGAACCGTGTAGTAATCGGCGCCTGTTCTCCAAGGATGCATGAAAACACTTTTCGTAAGGCTGTAGCCTCTGCCGGACTTAACCCATACCTATTGGAGATAGCCAATATCAGAGAGCACTGTAGCTGGGTACACAGTGACGACAAAGAAAAAGCAACGGCCAAAGCCATCGACCTGGTGAAAATGGCGGTGGCAAAGGTCGCGCGGCATCAGGAGCTTTTCCCCAAACAGGTGGGGCTGACCAAGCGGGCTCTTGTTATCGGAGGTGGAATCTCCGGGATACAAGCAGCCCTGGATATTGCCGATGCAGGCCACGAGGTGTTTCTGGTCGAACGGGAACCGACTATCGGCGGGCGCATGGCCCAGCTCGACAAAACGTTTCCCACCCTGGATTGCTCGGCCTGCATTTTGACTCCCAAGATGGTCGATGTTGCCCAGCATCCTAATATTACCCTCCTAACTTATGCCCAGGTGCTAAAGGTAAGCGGATTTAAGGGCAATTTCGAGGTGGAGATACTACAGAAAACAAGATTGGTTGATCATGACAAATGTACCGGCTGCGGAAGCTGCTGGCAGAAATGTCCACAAAAAGTGGCATCAGAGTTCGACTTTGGGCTTGGCAATCGCAAGACCATATATATCCCTTTCCCGCAAGCGATACCGAACAAACCAGTGATAGATACATCAAACTGCCGCTACATCAAATACCAAGGATGGGAAAAGGACTCTAAAGGCAAGAAGCCTCCTGAGTGCCGTATCTGCGAAAAGGTTTGCCCAACGGATGCGGTAGACTGGGGGCAGAAAGACGAGATAATAAACGAGAAGTTCGGCGCAATTGTGGTTGCCACCGGGTTTAAGACATTTGACCATACCACTTACGGTGAATATGGTGGCGGACGCTACCCTGACGTGATTACCGGCCTGCAGCTGGAAAGACTTATGAGTGCTTCCGGGCCAACTGAGGGGGAGGTTATCCGCCCGTCTGACGGTACTCACCCTAAAACAGTAGTTTTTATTAGCTGCGTCGGCTCTAGGGATGATCATATTGGCAGAAGTTATTGCAGCAAGGTTTGTTGTATGTACATGGCCAAGCATACCATCATGCTAAAAGAGCATGATCCCGACATACAAAGCTATGTTTTTTATATAGACAACAGGACCGGAGGCAAAGGATATGAAGAGTTCTCCCGCAGAGCCCAGGAAGAAGCTGGAGCTTTGTATTTAAGGGGTAGGATATCAAAAATATATCGGGATGGCCCAAAGATGATGGTCTGCGGCGACGATGCACTTATGGGAAGGCCGGTACAGATTGCCGCCGACCTTGTAGTGTTAGCCACGGGGATGGATCCCAGCGACGGGGTAGTAGAACTAGCCCAAACGCTGAATATCAGCTATGATACCAATAGATTTTTGATAGAGGCCCACCCCAAACTGCGACCGGTGGAAACACAAACCAGCGGTATATTTTTGGCGGGTGTGGCCGTTGGGCCACGTGATATCCCCGACTGCGTAGCTCATGGCAGCGCCGCTGCGGTTAAAGTAGTCGGGCTGCTCAGTCAAGATACTTTGACCACCGACCCGATGACATCCATAGTTGACCCTGCAAAATGCGTCGGGTGTTTCATGTGCGAGGACGTATGTCCTTTCAGTGCTATTTATAGGGAGACTACCAGGGACGGCCGTCCTGTAGCGATTATCAACGAAACCTTATGTACAGGCTGCGGCCTTTGCGTGGCTTCCTGCCGTCCCGGGGCTATCGATCTACACGGTTACACCAACCAACAACTATTGGCGGAGGTGGTATCTCTATGCCGGTAGACTTCCAGCCAAAAATCATCGGTTTTTTATGTAACTGGTGTAGTTACGCCGGTGCTGATATGGCGGGGACCAGCCGCATCACTTATCCATCAAATATAAGAATCATTCGTGTTCCCTGCTCCGGGCGCATCGATCCTTTATTTATCGCCAAGTGTTTTACAGAAGGAGCAGACGGTGTGTTTATTGCTGGCTGTCATCCCGGCGACTGCCATTATATTGAAGGCAATTACTACGCCCGGCGCAGATTTGCTTTGATGGGGGATTTAATCGAATATCTTGGAATTGAAAAGGAGCGCTACCAAGTGCGATGGGTGTCGGCCTCGGAGGGTAAAAAATTTTCGCAGATCATATCAGCTTTTACCGATAAACTTGCGGCTCTTGGGCCGAGAATCAAAGGTTAATGATGGATAAGAACATAGTTAAGCAAATTAGGGATAAAGCTAAAGAGTTACTTAGTAATGGCACTATCAAGTGTGTTCTTGGGTATGAAACAGGTACTGATGGAATGAATGCCCGCCCCGCTTTTATCTATGAGCCTGAAGATGTAGATAGGCTGATCTTTGACAATACCTGCACCCACAACTTAAGCACATATCTTAGGGATAAAAGAGAGAATCCGGTAGCAATTGTAGTAAAGCCCTGCGACGCGAGAGCTATAAATGTCCTTTTGGGGGAACGTCAAATTGAAAGAGAAAAAGTGTTTATTATCGGTATTGTTTGCCAGGAGGTGGTGCAGGTAAGTTGGGGCGAGCTTAGCCACGATGCGCAAATGCGTTGTAAGATTTGTAACCAGCACACACCTGTTATATACGACTTTTTAATAGGAGGACCAGTAGATGAATCTGCACCAAAGGCTGAGCCACCTGCCAACGTGACTGCAATGGAGGGCAAGTCGTCGGGGGATAAAGTAGACTTTTGGAGCGGCCAGTTTAGTAAATGTGTGCGCTGCTACGCCTGCCGTGCCGTCTGTATGGGCTGCTATTGCACGGTGTGCTTTGTTGATATGCTGGATCCTGAATGGGTTGGGATAAAAATCGCTACCCCGGAAAACCAGATGTGGAATACCATTCGTGCTTTCCATTTATCAGGGCGTTGCATCGGATGCGGAGAGTGTGCGCGTGTTTGTCCTGTAAATATTCCACTGGACCTACTCAATATGAAAATGGAAAAAGAGGTGGGCGAGCATTTTGAATTTGTGTCCGGCCTAAGCTCCGAAGAGCCCGCACCACTGGCCTCTTTTCTTAAAGATGAAAGTTTGGGAATTGGAGAATGAACAAAATTACATCAAAAAAAGATTTGGCATCATGGCTTGATGGCTTGATGAAAGATAAGGTGCTTATTGCGCCAGCGTTTGTGGATAATCAGTCTGTATTCAAACATGTAGCCAATGTAGCTGAAATAACTTTCGATTTCAAAAACACCGCACTATCGGTAAAAGAATGGTTTTTTCCAGCAACCGAGCCACTTTTCACCATCCATCAAAAGGACGGGGATACCACGCTTGAGCCGATTGACATCGAAAATGAATTCGTACTTTTCGGGATAAGGCCTTGCGATGCAAAAGGTTTGAAATTGCTTGATAAAGTGTTTTTAGGCGCGCCCACTGATACCGTCTATGCCGAGCGCAGAGATAAAACAACCCTTGTAGGCCTATCATGTTTAGAACCATCACCGCAGTGTTTCTGTAACAGCATGGGCACTGCTCCCAATAATGCCGATGACGTCGATATCATGCTTACCGAGGTAGTAGATGGCTATATAGTTGAAGCTGTTACCGATAAGGGTAAGGCGTTGCTGTCTGTTGCTAAGCTCTCTAATTCTAAGCTATCAGTACCTAAGATAAAGTGCCCCACCGAGTTGCAGGTCAAAAACGTTCCTGAGGCGATGAAAAGCTGCTTTGAAGATGATTATTGGGCCCGGATTGCTGATAGGTGTATTCATTGCAATATATGTGCTTACGTATGCCCCGTCTGCCACTGCTTTGATATACGTGATTACCCGACAAGCGAAAAAACGGAGCGAATCAGATGCTGGGATAGCTGCCAATCTCCAGGGTTCACATGTGCTGCCGGAGGACACACGCCACGCCCTACCAAAGCCAGCAGACTGCGTCAGCGTTTCTATCACAAGTTGCTTTATTTCCCCGAGCGATTCGAAGATTTCCAGTGTACTGGCTGTGGGCGCTGCGTGGCGCTTTGCCCGGTCAATATAGATATTCGTGAAATCATTACCGACGTTCCAAAACTAGGAGAAAAGAGTGCAACAAAAGCCTAACCCATTTATACCGTATATGTCTACAATCAAGAGTGTCGCAGATTTAACATCCGATGTTAAATTGTTCAACGTTGAACTTGACGATCCTACCGTCAGCGATGGTTTTAACTACCATCCAGGGCAATTCGCTTTTCTTTCCGCCTACGGCATAGGAGAAGCCCCTTTCTGTCTGACTTCGGCCGCTCATCGAAAAGCCGGAATCGAGTTTGCCATCAGGGCAGTGGGCACCGTTACAAATGCCCTCCATGAGCTTGAGGAGGGAGCAAAAGTAGGTATTCGTGGTCCGTTCGGAAATAGTTTCCCGATGGAGGATTATAAAGGCAAGGACATCATAATTATCGGTGGGGGCATCGGTATGGCACCACTACATCCGGTAATCAACACCATTGTTGATCATAGGGCCGATTACGGTAATCTGTTGATTATTAACGGCGCTCGATCGCCCCAAGATCTCGTTTTTGCAGACGAATTCGATGTATGGGCAAAAGCCTCCAAGGCAAATGTAGAGCTCACAGTTGACCGTGGCGATGATGACTGGAAAGGGCGAGTGGCACTGATCCCAGATGTTGTCGTTGATCTCAATCCATCGCCCAAAAACACGATGGCTATTATTTGTGGCCCGCCAATAATGATACATTTCACGCTAATTAAGCTTAAGGATCTTGGCTTTGCCAACGACCAAATTGTAACCACGCTCGAGAATAAGATGAAATGCGGTTTAGGTAAATGTGGCAGGTGCAACATTGGTGATAAATACATCTGCGTTGACGGCCCGGTCTTCACCTTTGAGCAAATATCACACTTTATCGAGCAATTCTAGAGCGTGCTATAAAACCCCTCATAATTGACAAGGTGCCTATACTAACTATATGAGCTTTACGGTTCATATAGCAGGTCGATGTTGATTTGTTTGTGATATGCGGGACGGATAATACGAGTTTTTCACGGCGGCGGAGAATCAAAAATGGGTTTATTTTTTACGGGTAAAGAACTTATTACTATTGCTGTAGGAATTGAAAAAAATGGAGCAGCATTTTACGATACTGCTCTAGCCTCAGCAAAGATAGATGCTGTCCGCGAAACCTTTCAATACCTGGCAGATAGCGAGAGAGAGCATATTAATATCTTCCATAATATGCTGGATGCTGTTGAAAATATTCAGCCGCTTTATACATATACAGAGGAATACGACATATATTTAAAATCGCTTGTGGATTCCGCCGTTTTCGGCAATGAGCAGAAGGCGAGAGATGCTGCAAGCAAGGTAAGCGATACCGATTCGGCGATACAAATAGCACTTGCCGCAGAAAAAGAGTCGATCCTGTTTTACTCTGTGATACAGGAAGTCTCTAAGCGATCGGAGAAAGTTATCATAGCCAAGATAATCGACGAGGAAAAGTCTCACATAATACAGCTATTAAAACTTAGAAAAACGCAGCGAAGGTCGTGAAGGCTAAGAAAACAGTGGCTAATTGAACCAAACAAACGGAGGCTTATACCGCCTCCGTTTTTCACATCTGGTAACGGGGGTATACACCTATTTAGGAGGAGTAGATACTCAACCGTGACACAATAGCAGGGTTTTCCCAGAATGCCCTTCTGGGACGGGAGCAGTATTCCAGAAAGGGAGTGCTTGCTGGGGATAGTGTGCTTAATAAAGTATATAATGTGTCGATCACACAGTTGTTACTTCAAATAAACGTTTAAGTATTTGACTCTATGACATTGCGAATATTAGCGCGCCACGAAGCATAGGGCTTCTGAAATTTTATCGATTGTGGTTTGGATGTCTGCATAACTGTGGGCCAGAGAAATAAAGGCAGTCTCAAATTGTGACGGTGCCCAGTAGATTCCGCGTTTTAGCAACTGCTGGTGGAATTTTGCAAAAAGCGCTGTATCCGCTGTAGCAACCGAGTCATAATCGATAAGCGGAGCATCAGTAAAGAAAATAGTGAGCAGCGAAGCAAGACGTGAGACCTGAATTTTCATGTCCAACGAAGAAATAACATTTCTTATGCCGGCCTCCAGCAGAGAAGTGGACGCTTCAAGTTGCTCGTATACACCTGGTTGGCTTAGCACTTTAAGTGTTTCGATGCCGGCAGTTATCGCCAGCGGATTTCCTGATAGTGTGCCTGCCTGATAGACGGGACCTGCCGGCGCAATCATCGACATGATCTCCCTTTTGCCGCCGTAGACACCGACTGGCAATCCCCCACCGATAATCTTGCCCAGGCAGGTAAGGTCGGGGGTGATGTCATACAATTCTTGTACCCCGCCGTACCTGACCCTGAAGCCGGATATAACTTCGTCAAAAATAAGCAGCGCACCATTATCACGGGTTATACTTCGCAGGGCTTCTAAAAAGCCCGGTTGTGGTGGAACCAATCCTATATTGGCAGCAAGCGGTTCGACGATTACGGCAGCAATCTGGTTCGGATACTTAGCAAAAAGCCGTTCCACCGACTCAGCGTTATTATAGTTTGCTACCAACGTGTTTTCCACGTAGCTGGCTGGTACACCAGGGCAGTCGGGTAAACTCAACGTTGCCATGCCGGAACCACCTTTTACCAGCAAGCCATCGGCATGTCCGTGATAGCCACCTGAAAATTTGATCACCTTGTCTTTTCCGGTGTAGCCGCGAGCCAGGCGCAGCGCCGTCATGGTAGCCTCTGTGCCTGAGTTGACAAATCGTACCATCTCGATCGACGGCATCGCCGCAATTATCATTTTGGCCAGCACTGTCTCAAGTTCGGTTGGAGCACCAAAGCTGGTACCCATCTCTGCCGCTTTCTTTATAGCATCAATTACCTGAGGATGGGAGTGCCCCAAGATTAGTGGACCCCATGAGCATATATAGTCTATAAACTCGTTGCCATCGACATCGTAGATTTTTGAGCCTGCGCCCTTAACCATAAACGGCGGTGTTCCGCCTACAGATTTAAAGGCACGTACGGGACTGTCGACGCCGCCGGGCAGATAATCCTGTGCTTCATTAAAAAGCTCCTCAGAGCGCTGGAAATTCATTTATTCCTCGCTAATTACTTAAGCCAGGCAGCTACATCTTTAGCGTGATAGGTAAGTATTATATCTGCACCAGCTCGCTTCATCGCGGTTAGGGTTTCCATCACCACGCGCTTTTCGTCAATCCAGCCTTTTAAAGCCGCCGCCTTGACCATCGAGTATTCACCACTAACATTGTAGGCAGCCAGCGGCAGGTTATAATTGTCGCGCACCTGGCGTATTATATCCATGTAAGCCAGCGCAGGTTTGACCATAACAATATCTGCACCCTCGGCAATATCCTGCTCCACCTCACGCAATGCCTCCCTAGAATTAGCCGGATCCATCTGATAGGCACGGCGATCACCGAACTGCGGTGCTGATTCGACTGCATCACGAAAGGGGCCATAATAAGCGGAGGAATACTTGGCGGCGTACGACATGATGGGAATATACGTAAACCCCTTGCCATCCAGAGACTCTCTGATAGTCTTGACACGGCCGTCCATCATGTCAGAGGGGGCAACCATGTCAGCCCCAGCCTCCGCATGGGACAGGGCAATTTGTGCCAGCAGAGGCAATGTTTGGTCATTATCCACCTGCTGGTGATTAACAACGCCGCAATGCCCGTGGCTAGTATATCCACACAAGCATACATCGGTTATGACAACAAGCTCCGGTACTTCTTTTTTGATAACTCGAACTGCCTGTTGAATTACCCCGTTGGGATCGTAACCAAGAGAGCCTGTCTCATCCTTATTTTCGGGTATGCCGAACAGGATAATCGCCGGAATCTCCAGCTTTGCCACCTCTTCCACTATAGCCGGGAGATTGTCTGGTGAATATCTGAAAATATCCGGCATAGAAACGATTTCCTCGTTTATACCCTTACCTTCAACAACAAATATAGGATAAATTAAATCGGCAACTTCAATATGATTTTCACGGACCATGGACCTTAGGGCCTCTGTCCGGCGCAGACGGCGTAATCTGGTTAGGGGAAATAATGCCATCTAACTCTCCTTTTTGAAGTATTCTTCTATTGCAGCAACCATCCTTGGAATCGTTGCCTCGCCCGCCATTATATCAATATTAAGCCCTGCAGTAGTAGCGGTTTGTGCCGTTTTGGGACCAATGCAAGCCACCTTAGCTCCATTTATATTTACCGACTCTCCATCAAAGGCTGTAACCAGGCTGGATACCGCTGAGGAGCTGGCAAAGGTAATAACATCGATTTGTCCCGCAATAAGCATTGCCTTGGCTTTTGCCATTGCTTCTGCTTCAGGAAGCGAGCGGTAAGCTGTCACTTCATCCACCGAAGCTCCTAGGCCGCTTATTCCATCAACTATCTCGCTATCGGCAATATCGACACGGGGCAAAAGGAAGCGCTTACCTGCGATATTATGCCTCTCAAGCCCGGCGATAACGCCTGCACCTGTATAAACCTCAGGAACGTAATCGGCTCTTATCGATTTGTCTGCCAGAGCCGCCGCCGTGGCTGGCCCAATAGCTCCTATTTCGAGGCTGCTTAAGGCGCGGCTGTCCTGATTTAGTGCGCGCAGCCTTTGCCAGAAGGCATCTACTCCATTGACACTGGTAAATACCAGCCAATCATACTGTTTTATATTTGAAATGGCTTTATCAAGCTTGGCGTAGTCGTTGTTCATCTGGATATCAATTGCGGAAAGCTCGATTGGACTGGCGCCATGCTCGAGGAGAAGCTGGCTTAGGGCACTTGCCTGGGAACGCGACCTGGTTACTAATATACGTTTGCCCGAAAGTGGGCGATTGTCGAACCATATTAGTTTTTCCCGGAGATTCACTACGTCTCCCACAATAGTAATCACAGGAGAGGTGAATTTATTCTCATGAACCTTGGCTACGATATCGTTCAGTGTTCCGGTGAGCGTGGCCTGTGTCGGCCGTGTGCCATCCTTGATGACACCGACAGGTGTGTCCGGTGATTTACCGTGCTCTATGAGTTTGGCAACAATATCCGGCAGATTCTTCAGCCCCATCAGAAAGACCAAGGTATCTGTGGCATGCGTCAGGTTTTCCCAGTTAATACATGAGGTTTCTTTTGCGGGGTCTTCGTGCCCGGTGATAACGGAAAACGATGACGCTACACCGCGATGCGTTACTGGAAAACCGGCATAGGCCGGCACCGATATGGCTGAAGTTATGCCCGGTACAACTTCAAAAAGAATTCCGTTTTGCACAAGGGCTGCGGCTTCTTCGCCACCTCTGCCAAAAACGAACGGGTCGCCGCCCTTAAGACGAATCACCGTTTTGCCCGCTTTAGCCTTATCTACCAGAAGTTGATTTATTCCATCCTGTGTTAATGAATGCTGAGAAGGTGCCTTACCAACATATATCCGCTCCGCTTTCGGTGGCGCCTCACTAAGCAGGTTTTCGTCCAAAAGGCGGTCGAAAACGATCACGTCTGCCTTCCCAATGCATTCAAGTGCCCTGGTTGTAATCAGGCCGTGCCCTCCGGGCCCCGCTCCAACGAGGTACACTTTACCTGTCTGTATCATAATCCTCTACTTCGGCTAGAAATTTCTCTGCTCCGCCGTCAAGCATCTTTTGAGCCAATCTCTCCCCTGCTTCCCTTGCTTCATCTACACTTCCACGTTCGGAGTCTCGCATTATTTTTGTGCCGCTGACATTGGAGATTAACCCATCAATGTGCAGGATAGAATCACTCACTGTTGCCAATGCAGCAATCGGTGCACGGCACCCACCACCAAGCGCGGATAGAAAAGACCGCTCGGCCGTAATGCTGTAAAAAGTTAGCAGATGGTTTAACTGCCCAAGGATTATGGGAACCTTTTCATCATCTACGCGGGCTTCAATCGCAAGTGCACCCTGCCCCACAGACGGTAGAAAATCATCCACGGATAGATATTCGGTTATTTTGTCTTCCCATCCAAGGCGTTTGAGTGCTGCCGCAGCCGATATAATTCCATCAAACTCGCCGTCGGAAACCTTGCGCAACCTGGTATCCACATTGCCCCTGATTCCCAATACCTCAAGGTCGGGGCGGCATGCTTTAACCTGTATTGCTCGTCGCATACTGCCGGTACCGATTTTGGCCCCGGCAGGTAAGTCAAACAGTTTTTGCCCCTTGGAAATAAGCACATCTCTGGGATCCTGCCTAAGGCCTACTGCTCCGATACGAAGTCCCTGCGGCATAATAGTGGGCATATCCTTGAGGCTGTGAACCGCCAGATCAATTTTACCTTCAAGCAACGCGCCTTCCAGCTCTTTAACAAATATACCAATGCCCTGAAGATTATTGAGCTGTACGTGCCGGTTCTGGTCGCCTTCGGTCACTATTCTAGTGATAACAACCTCGGTATCAGGGTTTGCCCGCCTGATTTGCTCCGCTATCGTCTCAGTCTGGGTGAGCGCAAGCCGGCTTCCTCTGGTACCAACGACGATTTTATTGCTCATAAGTTACTTTCAATACTCAATTTTAAACAACTCTTCTACCAGTTTGTCATAATTATGATGCTTTTGACCATTGGTTTTAATAGTATATATAGGGTCCTTTAATAATTTACTCACAATTGCCTTTGTCATCATCTCCAGATTATATTTCTGCTGCTCGGTTAGCGGAGGAAGCTTCTTCATGGCATGTTTCAGTTGTGCGGAGCGTATCGATTCTGCCTTGCTCATCAGTGCACGGATAAGAGGTCTAACTTCAGCCTGAGCCCACCACTCATTAAACTGTATCAGTTCATCTGAGATAATTAACCTAGCTTTTTCAGTCTCACCTTCCCTTTTCTTGCGGTTCTTTTCGGTAATCTTGGATATGTCATCAATGTTATAAAGAAAAACGTTCTCTATATTAGCTACATTTGGTGACACGTTGCGAGGTACGGCAATATCAATTATTAACAGGCGGCCCCCTGAACGTTTTTCCATCACAGCAGCGACCTTAGCAGCATCAAGTAAATAGTTTGGGGCTGTAGTGCAGGTGACTATGCAATTACAATTAACCAGAGCCTCATCTAGTTTTTTCATATCGATAGCCGTAGCACCTAATGACTCTGCCAGCCTCAAAGCCTTAGCAAGGGTTCGGTTTGCAACTGCTATATCCGGAACACCAATGTCTTTGGCGACTTGAGCAACAAGCCTGCCTGCTTCGCCGGCACCAATAACAAGCATGTTTATGTTTTCGGTATCGCCAATGGTTTTTATTGCTATATCCACCGCTGCTGAGCTTGCCGACAACGCATTTTTGCTTATACCTATCTCACTGCGAACTCGTCTGCCGACTCGAATGGCATGTTGAAAAATATTGCGCAATGACAGGTCTACCGCTTTGTTTTGTTCTGCGATCTCAAGCGCCTGTCTTACCTGTCCAAGTACCTCATATTCGCCAACAATCATTGAATCAAGCCCGCTAGCGATGTGAAACAGGTGCTTGACTGCGGCATCACCATCAAACACGTATATGTGCTTGAGCAGTATGTCCTCCTGAGTTTCAAGATAGCTATGCAGGAAATCGTAGATTATTTTTTTTGCATCACCGATTTTGTCTGCGGAAATATAGATCTCAGTACGATTACAGGTAGAGAGAACTACTCCGTAAGCGCCACGCGAACGAAGTTGCTGCCACAATTCATCGGCATTTATAATATTAAGAGCTAGCTTCTCTCTGATAGCTATTGGTGCCGTATGATGGTTTAATCCAAAAAGATTGATATACATTTACAAATCTCTGTACTTTACAGCTAACGCTGTTTGGGTTTAAGGCTAGCCAGTAAATAATGTTTGGCTTTTTCCTTGCCGTCTTCCGTTAGTAACTTGGATAAAGTGGGAAGCTGAAGGGCTTCCTGCCAGCTATCACCGCTAACTTTAATCCCGTCTCTTATTATTTCCTGGCGAACCTCGGCAATGAGGTTGGTTAGTGCGGCGTACCCCTGGCCAATCTCCTGCTCAATCTGAGTACGCAGTTTCCGGGCCAGCGCAGGACTTCTTCCTGATGTTGAAACGGTAATGGTAATATCTCCACGTCGCATCACCGAGGGAACGATGAAATCGCTGCGCTTGGCATCATCAACCACGTTTATCAGAATCGAGCGCCTGCGCGCCTCTGCTGAAACCTGGCTGTTAATCTCATCGCTATCCGTAGCAGCTACAACAATAAACGACCCCTCCAGGTCGCCATCTTTATAATCTCTTGCAAAAGTACGTATCTGATTGTCTTTTGCAAGTTTGATCAGCCTAAGGTCCAGTTCTGGGCTGATAACATCCACCTCAGCGCCATACTCCAAAAGTATCTGCACTTTGCGTAGCGCAACCTCCCCTCCGCCGATAACGATACATCTGCGGCCGCATATATTCAAGTTGACAGGATAGTACTGACCTATCTGCGATTTTTTCATACCGGATACTTCTTCCTGATTTTTTTTATTCTTGTGTGCAAAAAGCATCGGGTAATCATTTAAGCCCATTTCCTTGCACATGCTGTCGGCTATCTGCTGGCATTAATCATTGTTATGGGGCAGTTTAAAGCTTCTCAGGCAGAATTAATGACTCACAGACCAAGCATTTTTTATCCTTACAGCCTCACTATCAGTCAGGGTGTTGTTATCCAATAGGAGGGATAAAGACGCATCAAGCCTGACCT